>Ga0209806_1000017_pt1 | contig 82312 bp, 84 predicted proteins | sample GraSoiAngelo_152_FD_186166 | JGI IMG/M metagenome (GOLD analysis project Ga0209806, IMG submission 186166) | Grasslands soil microbial communities from the Angelo Coastal Reserve, California, USA - 14_1009_12_30cm (SPAdes) (version 2) | ecosystem: Environmental > Terrestrial > Soil > Grasslands ... | reverse complement strand
GCGCTCGCCGCGATCGGATCACGGAGATTCCCGGGCCACGCGACGAGGTAGAGCGTGATGCTCACCGGCGCCAGGACGATGCACGCGGCGAGCAGCCGGCGCTGCAGCTTCAGCTGGTCGCCTTCCGAATGCGCTCTGCGGTTATCGGCAGCTCGCGAATGCGCGCGCCACACGCGGCGTAGACGGCGTTCGCGATCGCCGCCGCCACCGGCACCGCGCCCGGCTCGCCGACGCCGGTCGGCTCCTTGCTCGCGTCGCCTTCGACCAGGACCTCGAGCGATCGCGGCGCGTCGCGGAAGGTCGCGATCGGATACTGATCCCAGCCCGTGGTCATCACGCGGCCGTCCTTGTGTCGCAGCTCCTCGAGCAGCGTCCATGATGCCGACTGCTGGATCCCGCCCTCGATCTGATTGCGGACACCGTCCGGATTGAGCGTCTCGCCGGGGTCGACGACGCACCAGAAGCCGCGCAGCGACACGCGACCGGACGCGTCGAGCGTGACCTCCGCGACCTGCCCGACGTACGTGCCGTGATAGATCGTGCAGGCGAGGCCCCGACCGCGTCGCTCGCTGAGGTGCGTGCCCCAGCCGCTCCGCTCGGCGACCCGCTCGATCACGTTGCGCAGGCGCGGGTCGTCGACATGGGCGAGGCGGAACGCGAGCGGGTCCTGCTTCGTCACCGCTGCGAGCTCGTCCATGAACGACTCGATCGCGAACACGTTCTCAGCCGCAGCGAGCGAGCGGAAGTTGGCCGTGCGCAGCTGCGTCTGCTCGATATGCAGTGTCACCTTCGCAGGGAAACCGGCATATGGCGGGATCGCGTTCCGTCCGGAGGTACCTCCCAGCACCTGCGGATCGAGGCCCCCGGCGGTGTGCACGTTGGTGTGCTCGTCGTAGCGCCAGGCCGCGATGCGGCCGTTCGCGCCGAGTCCCGCCGTCACCTCGAGGACCGCCTCCGGCCGCGACGGCGACCACACAAACTCCTCTTCGCGCGTCCACTGGAGGAGCACCGGCCGGCCCGCGGCTTTGGAGAGGATCGCCGCCTCGATCGCGGCGTCGCCGTGAGTGTTGCGGCCGTACGTCCCGCTCGTGATCTGCGGGATCACGCGGACTTTTCGCTCCTCGATCCCGATCGCCTTCGCGATCTGCTCTCGCACCCCGAAGGGCCGATGCGTCCCCACGTAGACCGTCGCGCCGTCCGCGCGCACGTCGGCGACCGCGGCGCTCGGTCCGATCGGCGCGTTCGCGATCGCCGGGAGGATATAAGTGCGGTCGACGGTCTTCGCGGCCTGCCGCAGCTTCGCCTCTACGCCGGTGTCGTCGCGCATGACGACGTCCGTGCTCGGGCCTTCGACCGGCACCGCGTCCCACTCCACAAGCACGGAGCCGGCTGCCGCGCGCGCGTGCTCTTCACGCTCGGCAACGACCCCGACGACGTCGCCTGAGCGCACGACCTTGACGCCGGGCATGTCGCGCACGCGCGAATCGTCCAGGGAGCGCACCTTCGCGCCGCGTTGCGGTGGCCGAACGATCGCGCCGCGCAGCATCCCCGGCAAGCGCACGTCGGCCACGTACGTCGCGCGCCCGGTGACGATGTCGCGCGCCTCCAGACGCGGCATCGGCTTGCCGGAGTAGTGCCGCCGCGCGTTCGGCATGAGGGGCACGTCGTCGGGGACCGTCCCGGTGAGCGGCGTCCCATCGAGCAGCTCGGCGTAGCCGACGCGGCGCGTCCCATCGGTGACCGTGCCCTCCGCGGTGTCGAGGCGGTCCGGGCTCACGCCGAGCCGTTGGCCCGCGCGCTCGATGAGCTGCCGCCGTGCGAAGGCGGCCGCCTTTCGCAGCAGCGGCGTCTCCTGTGCGACCGAATGGCTGCCGAACGTGCCGAAGTCGAAGGGGACCTGTGCCGTGTCGCCGAGGACCACGTTCACGCGCTCGATGGGCACGTCGAGCTCGTCGGCGACGAGCTGGGCGAACGCGGTCCGGATGCCCTGGCCGAAGTCGATCTTCCCGGAGAGCGCGGTGACCGTCCCGTCGCGCTCGATGCGGATGCGTCGCTCGAGCTTCTCGGGCTCGCGGTGCTCCCAGGCCATCTAGTGTCTCGCCGCCTTCGCGACCGCTCGGATGACCCGCGCGTACACGCCGCAGCGGCAGAGGTTCGCAGCCAACGCGTCACGGATCGTGTCCTCATCCGGCGCGGGATCGCTGGCGAGCAGGGCGGTGGCGGAGATGAGCATGCCGCTGGTGCAGTAGCCGCACTGCATCGCGTCCTCTTCGACGAAGGCGCGCTGGAGAGGGCTCAACTCAGCGCCATTCGCGAGGCCCTCGACCGTCGTGATCTCTTGGCGAGCGGCCTGATCGACGGTCAGCAGGCACGACGCGACCACCCTGCCACCTGCAATCACGAAGCACGCGCCGCACTGCCCGCGGCCGCAGCCGTAACGCGTCCCGGTGAGCCCCAGGTCGTCGCGCAGCACCGATAGCAGAGAAGCGCTCGGCGCGACGTCGACCTCGTGCCGCTCGCCGTTGACCGTCAGGGTCTGCTTCACGTGAGCTCGCTGATACGCACGCGGACCGCCGAGACGAGCAGCTCGTTCGCGATCGCGTCGCTCATCGCGGCGATATCCGGCGCGAGAGAACGATCTTCGTCGACGCGCGCCGAGCGCTCGCGTACGACGCGTCGCGCCTCCTCGACGCCAGGCCCGGTCTCCGCGTCGAGGAGGTCGAGACCCTGCGCGGCGCACAGCGCCTCGATCGCGAGCACGTCACGCGTGTTCCTCACGACCGCTGCGAGCTTGTGGGCGGCGTGGACGCCCATGCTGACATGGTCCTCCATCCCGGCCGAGGTCGGCAGCGACTCCACCGCGGCGGGGAACGACCGCATGCGGTTCTCCGTGACGAGCGCAGCGGCCGTGTACTGGGTGACCATGAATCCCGAGTTCGTGCCGGCCGCGGTCGTCAGGAACGGGGGCAACCCGCTCGTGTGTCCGTTCGTCATGCGGTCGATCCGGGCCTCGCTGATGTCGGCGAGCTCGGCGACCGCGATGGTGGCGAGGTCGAGCGCGATCGCGACCGGTTCTCCGTGGAAGTTGCCGCCCGAGACGACGCGATGGTCCTCCGCGAAGACGATGGGATTGTCGGTGACCGCGTTGACCTCGATCTCGAGGACTCTTCGCGTATAGGCGAGCGCGTCGCGCGCGGCGCCGTGGACCTGCGGCATGCAGCGCACCGAGTACGGGTCCTGGACCCGCGGATCCCCGACCCGGTGCGAGGCGACGTTCGGGCTACCGGCCATCAGCGAGCGGAGGTTCGCGGCGACGGCCTGCTGCCCGGGATGCGGCCTCGTGGCGTGCAGGTCCGGATCCCAGGCGCGGTCGGTCGCGCGGAGCGCCTCGGCGGACATGGCCCCGATGACGTCTGCCGTCGTCGCCAGCACCTCGGCGTCGTGGAGCGCGAGGCAACCGATCGCCGTCATCACCTGCGTTCCGTTTATCAACGAGACGCCCTCCTTTGGGGCGAGCTCGATCGGCTTGAGTCCAGCCGCCTTCAGCGCAGCCGCCCCGCTCGCACGTTCGAGCGTCTCTCCCTCGCCGATGAGCACCAGCGCCGCGTGCGCGAGCGGTGCGAGGTCGCCCGACGCACCGACGCTGCCGTGCTTCGGGATGACCGGATGCACACGGCGGTTGAGCATGTCGCAAAGCAGATCGATGACCTCAGCCCGCACCCCGGAGCGCCCCGCGGCGAGCGTGTTCGCGCGCAGCAGCAGGATCGCCCGCACCACGTCCTCGGGCAGCGGCAGACCGACGCCGACCGCGTGGGAGCGCAGCAGGTTGCGCTGAAGGACGCGCAGCTCATCGTGCGGGATCCGCACCGTCGCAAGGTCACCGAATCCCGTGTTCACCCCGTAGACGGGCTCATCCGCATCCGCCATCTGCCCGACGACCTTCGCTGCCTGCTGGACCTGACGCTCGGCCGCGCGATCCAGACCGACCGCGACGTCACGGCGCGCGACCGCGACCACGTCGGCGATCGAGAGGTCATGTCCGGTAAGGCGGAGGGTCGCTATCTCAGGTTCTCGCGATACCAGCGTGCGAGGTCGGTGTAATGCTCGGCCGCTCGAACGGTCCAGCGCGCGTCCTCCGGCCGCGCCTCGCGGACGACCTTCGCCGGTACGCCGAGCACGAGCGACCGCGCCGGCGGCGAAAAGCGCTCCGTCAGGACGGCCCCGGCCCCGACGATCGTCTCCTCGCCGATGACGTTCCCGCCGACCAGGACCGCCGCCTGGCCGATAAGGACGTTGCGGGCGATGACGCTCGAGTGCACCAGCGCGTTGTGTCCGATGGTGACGTCAGGGCCGACGAGCGTGGGCTCGCCCTCGTCGGTGTGGATCGTCGAGTTGTCCTGCACGTTCGAACGCGAGCCGATGACGATGCGATCCATGTCACCGCGCAGCACGGTCCCGAACCACACGGAAGCGCCGCTCTCGACGGTCACATCGCCGATGAGGACGGCGGTGGGAGCGACGAACGCGTCCGGTGCGACCTTCGGCGTCTTGCCCCGGTAGCCGTAAAGCGGCACGTCGTGAAGAATATGCCGATGAGAACGCGCGACCTTCGCGTCACCGGATATCGGCCGCTCGTGCCGCCGGCGATCCTGCTCGAAGAGCTTCCGCTTTCGGAGGAAGGCTCGCGCGCGGTCGCCCGTGCGCGTGCCGATCTGCTCGCGATCATGGATGGCGAGGACGACCGGCTCGTCGCGATCTTCGGCCCATGTTCGATCCACGATCCCGTGGCTGCGCTCGACTACGCCCGTCGTCTTCGTGCGATCGGCGACGAGCTCCGCGCGGACCTTGTCGTGGTCATGCGCGCGTACTTCATGAAGCCGCGGACCAGTGTCGGATGGAAGGGCCTCGTCTCCGATCCGCACCGCGACGGCAGCTTTCGGATCAACGACGGCCTGCGGATGACCCGCCGGTTGCTCCTGGATCTCGTCGAGATTGGCGTCCCCGCGGCCTGCGAGTTCGTCGACCCGATCTCGCCGCAGTACACGAGCGACCTCGTCACCTGGGCGGCGATCGGCGCGCGTACGACCGAGAGCCAGGTGCACCGGGAGCTCGCCTCAGGGCTGTCGTTCCCGGTCGGGTTCAAGAACGGCACCGATGGCAACGTGCAGATCGCCATCGACGCGGTCCGCGCGGCATCACAGCCGCACAGCTTCATGGGCGTGACCGAACAGGGTCTGGCCGCGATCGTCGAGACAGGTGGCAACCCGAGCGCCCACATCGTGCTGCGTGGCGGGACGACCGGCGCGAATCACGACGCGGCCTCGGTGCAGCGCGCGCTCGCGGCGCTCGGTACGGCCTCGTGTCCGGCGCGGCTGATGATCGATCTGTCGCACGGCAACAGCGGACGCGACCATCTGCGGCAGCTGTCGATCGCGAAGGACGTCGCCGCGCAGATCGCCTCCGGCGAGCGCGGGATCGTCGGCGTCATGGCCGAGAGCTTCATCGAAGACGGACGTCAGGACAGCGAGGCTGTGCCACTCGTCTACGGGAAGAGCATCACCGACCCGTGTATCGGGTGGGACCGGAGCGTCGACGTGCTGCGATCGCTCGCCGACGCCGTGCGCGCGCGGCGTTCGACGCCAACGAGCGGTCCGACTACGCCGCCCGCCCGGTCAGCCGATAACCGAACCCGCGCGCCGTCTCGATCGTGACCTCGCTCACGCTGGCCTGCTCGAGCTTCTTGCGAAGCCGGCCGACGTGCACGTCGACGAGCCTCGTGTCGCTCCCTGGCTCGTAGCCCCACACCCCAACGAGCAGGTCGTCGCGGGTGAAGACGCGGCCGGGCTCGCTCGCGAGGGTGCGAAGCAGCTTGAACTCGGTGGGCGTGAGCGGAAGCTGGCGGTCGCCCGCGATCGCCTGAAGGCTGGCGAGATCGATGATGAACCGGCCGAAGCGAAGCTGGCGCTCCTTCGCATGAACGGTCCGCGAGCGGTCGCGGCGCATGAGCGCTTCGACCCGAGCGGCGAGCTCGTCGTTGTCAAAAGGCTTGCCGAGGTAGTCATCGGCACCGATGCGCAGACCCACGACGCGGTCCGGAGGGTCGTCCTTGGCCGAGAGGAAGAGCACCGGAACGTCGGAATTCCGCCGCAGCTCAAGACAGAGGCTGATGCCATCGACGCTCGGCATGAGCACGTCCAGGGTCACCAGATCGGGCTGGAATTCGCCGAAGGCCGCCATCGCCTGCCGCGAATCGGTGATCGTCTTGACCTCGTGCCCGGCCTCGGCAAGCACCGTCGCCACGAGCTCGGCGACGTCCCGGTCGTCGTCGACGACGAGGATCCGCCCGCCGGTGACTCGCTCCCGTGTGGCTGGCGCGGCTTCTTGATCAAGCATGTAACAAAAGGAGCGGCATTTGCCGTGCCATTTGTGACGGAAAGCGGTTGGTTGTCAGCCTAGGTTAAGGCCGCGTTCACCTCTGAGAGCATGCGCGCGATCCAGTCGCCCTTGGCTCCGACCGGATCCGGCCATGGGCTGAAAAAGAGCCGATCGGTCTCGTCCTCGATCCGCTGACGTACGCGCCCGCCTTTCTCTGTGGTGCGTATCGCCGCCCCTTCAACGAGGCCGTCATGCCGGAGGCGGTCGAGTGACGCATGAACGTCGTCTGCCGTCTGGTGCGGGAGGAGCTCTGCCAGCGCCGCCTCATCGGCAGCCTCAGCGCGCCAGGCGCGGGTCAGGATCTCGAGCTCGGGACCGCTCATGGCGGCGTCGGTCCATGCCGCCATGTGGCAGTCATCGCGGACTTGCCAAAGGCCATAGACCGCGGCGTCCAGCTGGGCGAAGGAACCCGGGCGCACTCCGTCTGCGCGATAAGCGAACGCGAACGGCGTGTGCATCCGCCGCGCGGGCTCTTTCGCACGCGACGCGGCCACAAACGCCGCATCGAGGAGCTGCGCCAGCTCGGCGAGGTCCTTTTCGGCGATAGGCGCGAGCGTTTCGTAATGCGCTCGCGCGGCATCGTGCAGATCCTTCGCGACCGCTTTGCCCTTTGCGGTGACGCGCCACCTGCCGCCACGCTCTTCGACGAGTCCGGCGCCCCGGGCGACCGCGGCCATCGGTAGCCACCGCTCGCGGATCGTCGCGTACGCGCTATCGAGATCGCCCGGCTCAGCCGCGCCGCCGCGTTCCCCGCGGTACGAAAGGTTGACCACCCAGACGAGCGCGGGCCGATCGATGCCGAGCTCTTCCGCTTTGGTCAGCGCGTAGGTGAGCTTCGAGCGCCGCTTGTTGAGGAACTGCGGCAGCAACGGCGGGATCGCCACCGGATACGGAGGCCGCACGCGCGGATTGTGGCGCCCCCGTCGTCACCGCGCCGAGCGCTGTTGCTCTCGCTCGGCGTCCTCTACGCAGTACGGTGTCTCGGGAACGAGCTCGAGCCGCTCATCGGGGATGGGCTTGCCGCAATCGATGCACCGGCCGTAGTCGCCCCGCTCGATCCTCGCGAGCGCGTCGTCGATCAGCCTGAGTCTTCCTTCGAACATCGCCAGACGCGCGACGTCGAGCTCCCGCGCCTCCGTCTCGCTCGCGACGTCGGCGGGATGCTGGTCAGCGAGAGCGACGTCGCCGCCGCTGTCGCGCTGCGGCACCGCGAGGCGCTCGCGGATACGGCTGGCCGTGGACGCCAGGTCTGCGCGCTCGCTCTGAAGTCGTTCGCGCATCGCGCCGATGTCCACCAGACCCTCCATGCGCCAAAATGGCGGTGTGCTGCCCACGGATGTCAGCAAGCAGCGTTCCGCTTTCCACCTTCTCGACGTGCGCGAGCAGGACGAGTGGGATGCCGGACACATCGACGGCTCGCAGCACATCCCGCTCGGTCAGCTCGGAGCGCGCCTCGACGAGATCCCGCGCGACCGCGCCGTCGTCGCGGTGTGCCGGAGCGGCAGCCGCAGCGACCGGGCGGCGAAAGGCTTGCGCGCCCGCGGCTATCAGGCAGAGAACCTCGATGGCGGAGTCACCGCCTGGACGCGGGCAGGGCTGCCCCTCGTCGCCTCGAGCGGCGGCCCCGGGCGGGTGATCTGACGCCGGCCGTGTCCACGACGGAGGTGGGCGAGCGGCCGTATCACGACCGGAAGTGGCTCGCCGATCACCTCGGCGAAGAACGGCGTGAGGCCGATCTGCTCAGCGAGGTGCGCGAGGCGATCTTCGGCGCGCAGGACGGTGTCACCAGCATCCTCATCGTCGTCATCACGGTGGCGACCGCGACGAGCCAGCAGTTCCCGGTGCTCGTCGCCGGCATCGCCGCCGCGCTCGCCGAGATCATCTCGATGGGCGCCGGCGAATACATGAGCTCGAAGAGCCAGCGCGAGATCTTCCTCTCCCAGATCCAGAAGGAACGTCAGGAGGTCGCGGACCGCCCCGGCGAGTCCGAGGCCGAGGTCGCCTACATGCTCGAGCAGGAGGGCCTCGACGAGACCGCGGCCAGGCGGGTCGCGGCCGAGCTCGCGCACAAGCCCAACGTGCTGCTCAAGACCATGGTCGAGAAAGAGCTCGGTCTCACCTTCGAGGAGGGCGGCAGCGCGCTGCAGGGCGCGCTCATCCTATCGGCCGCGTTCGCGGTCGCCGCGCTCGTTCCCATCGCGCCGTTCTTCTTCCTGCCCGTCCGCGTCGCCCTGGTCGTCGCCGTCAGCCTCAGCGCCGTGGTCATGTTCGCGCTCGGCCTCGCCAAGTCGCGGCTTACCGGCCGAAATCCCATCCGCTCGGGCCTGGAGATCGTGCTCCTGGTGCTGGCCGCGACAGCGGGCGGCTGGATCTTCGGCACGATCCTTCCGCAAGCGCTCGGTCTCGCGGGCATCGGTAGCTAGCTCGGCACGCCTCTTGCCGCTCAGCCGTCCATGAAGAAGACCGACCCGAGTCCTGACGATTCGCTCGAAGAGGCCGAGGCAAAGAGCAAGAGCATCGACGAGCGCATCCCGCCGGTCATCCCACCGCACGAAGAGATGGGTCCGGGCGAGGAAGTGCTCGAGCAAGAGGCGAAGGCGACAAGGCAACAGCCCGGACGCTGATCGAGGGCGAGCGTGGCGCGGCGATGGCCGAGGGACCCCGCGCGGTGGGGAACCGGCCGCCAGGCCGGGGGGTCCGCCGCCGCGTAAAGAGGGTTTCGGCCATCGACGCGCCGCGGTCCTTGATCGAACCCGCGGGTATCGTGCGGCCGTGCTGATCGAGCAATTCTTCGACGCCGGTCTCGGACACGCGAGCTATCTCGTCGCCGACCCCGATGCCGGCGTCGCCTTCCTCGTCGACCCCGATCGGCAGATCGACGCGTATCTTGGCGCCGCGTCGCGGCTCGGCGTGCTGATCACCGATTCGTTCGAGACCCACGTCCACAACGACTACGTATCCGGCTCGCGCGCGCTCGCCGAGATTCGGCCCATCGCCGTCCACACGGGTGAGCACGCGGACGTGGAGTACCCGCACGAAGCGCATCCCGACGAGTCCGAGGTCAGCGTCGGCGAGCTGCACATCCGCTGTCTCGCGACCCCGGGGCACACACCGGAGCACGTCGCCTACCTGGTGTCCGATCTGCGGCGAGCGGACGACCCGCACTACCTGTTCTCGGGTGGCGCGCTGCTCGTCGGGAACATGGCGCGCGTGGATCTCCTCGGCCCCGGGCTGGAGGGCCGGCTCGCGCGATCCGCTTACGAAACGCTGCGCGAGAGGATCCTTTCGCTCCCCGATCACATCGCGGTCTTTCCCACGCACGGCGGCGGCAGCGCTTGCGCGGCGGACGTCGCCGGTTCGCGCTGGACGACGCTCGGCTTCGAGCGGCGGCACAACCCCGTCGCGCGTGCCGCGTCAGCGGACTTCAGCTCGTTCCACGCCGCGATCCGCGATGGCCTCCCAATCGCCCCGGCGTACTACCCGCACGTTCGCGCGCTGAATCGCGTTGGGGCCGCGGTCGCCGATCGGCGGCCGCTTCCGTTGCTCCGCGCTTCGGCGCTGGCTGGCGCTGCCGTCATCGATCCCCGGCCGCCGCATCTGTTCGGCGCGGGCCATCGACCGGGCGCGCTCAACATCGCCGGCAACGACTCGTTCGCGGTGCGGGTCGGCGCGACCGTTCCCTTCGGCACGCCGATCGTGCTCCTCACCGCCGACGCCGAGCAAGCCGAGCGGCTCCGAGCGCAGCTTGCGATCGTCGGATTCGATGACGTTCGCGGCTACGCACCTCCGGATATCGGCGAAGGCGAGCTCAAGCGCATCGAGCAGCTCGACCCGCGATCGGCAGCCGCCAGGGCCACGACCGGCGCGATCCTTCTCGACGTGCGCGAACGTGCGGAGTGGCGCGCCGGGCACGCACCCGGAGCGATCCACATCCCGTACGAGCAGGTCACCGATCGCGCCAGCGAGATCCCGGCGGGGCGGCCGATCGTGACCTATTGCGGTGGCGGGATCCGGTCGAGCCTTGCCGCGAGCCTCCTCGAAGCAAGCGGACGAGAGGTCGCGAATCTGCGTGGCGGATTCACCGCCTGGCGTGATGCCGGCCTGCCTGTCGCCCACGAGGGCTAGCGAAGGCACACATTCTGCTGCGGCCAGAACGTGCTTTTTCCGCCAGAGCGCCTCCGTAGCGGCGCTTTGCCAACCAAGGAAGCGCAAACAGAGCAAGATGGTCGTATCCGGATCGCATTTGTCGCCTCAGCCATGCCTCGGCGGTGCGGCATCGCCACGTTCACAGGTGACCTCGTCGCCGCGGTAAAGGCCGCTGACCCGGACGTGCGGTGCGTTCAGGCGGCGATCGACGAACCCGAGGCGGCTCGTGCATACGGTCCCGAGGTGAAGTGGCGCATACGCCAGGGAGACGTCGCGAGCTATCAAGCGGTCGGGCGCGCGATCGACAAGTCAGGCGTCGACGTGGTCAACGTCCAGCACGAGTTCGGTCTGTACGGCATCCACCGGGACGGGACGTATCACGACCACTGCGTCGCCCTGCTCGAGCAGATCACCAAACCGGTGATCACGACCTTCCACACGGTGCTGCCCAAGCCCGAGCCATGGATGCGCGACACGCTCCGGCGCATCGCCGAGCGGAGCACGGTCGTCGTGGTGATGGCCGAGACCGCCGCTCGCCTCCTCAGAGACGTGTACGGCATCGACCGACCGCCGGTCGTCATACCGCATGGGATGCCAGCGATCGCGCCGCACGGGCGGCATCGCTTCAAGCGGCAGCTCGGCATCGAGAAGAGAACGATCGTTTCGACCTTCGGGCTCGTCGATCCGCGCAAGGGACTCGAGTACATGATCGCGGCGATGCCGGCGATCGTCGCTTCCCATCCCGACACGCTGTACCTCATCGTCGGCCAGACCCATCCGGAGCTCCAGCGACGAGAGGGAGAGCGCTATCGCAACGAGCTTGTGCATGAAATCGAGCGGCTCGGCCTGGCCGAGCGCGTTCGTTTTGTGAATCAGTACCTCACGCAGCGAGAGATCGTGGACTACCTTCTCGCGACCGACGTCTACGTGACGCCATACCTCGATCTGAACCAGATCACGAGTGGCACGCTCGCCTACGCGCTCGGCGCGGGCAAGGCGATCGTCTCCACGCGTTACCTTCACGCGGCCGAGGCGCTCGCCGAAGGCCGCGGTCTTCTCGTTGAGTCACGGGACGCCGTTGGTCTGGCTCGTGCGGTCCTCGCGATCCTCGACGACCCAACGCTCAAGCGCGAGCTGGAGCAGCGCGCATATGAATACGGCAAGGAGATGGCATGGCCGAACGTCGGACGTCGAGTCCTCGCGCTCACGCGCGAGCTGATCGAGCCAGAGGCCGCGGTGCGAAAGCGCCAACCGGTGGTCGAGCCGCTCGAACCGGCGACCGTAGAGGAGACCTCGGCCCCCATCTCGTAGCCACTCGTCCTGAGCGGACGACGCTCCTCGGCCGGCGCCTCGAACAGAACCCGCTCATCACGGCGCGGGATGTGAAGCCATCGCACCCCGACCTCGAAGTTGTCTCGGTCTTCAACGCCGCTACCGCGCAGGTGGATGGTCAGACCGTGCTGCTCATGCGTGTCGCCGAGCGGCCGCGTACGGATATCGATCCGCCGGACAACGCGCAGACGCTCGATCTCGACGGACCGCACCCGGTGCTGCGGCCGCTGCCGCGCGGCTACAGCAAGCACGATGTGATCGGAATGTGCTATCTCGATACCGAGCGCGATCCCGCGCGGGTCGTCGTCGCCTACATCCCGAAGAACCTGCCCGGCCTCGACCTGCGCGACCCGCGGTCGATCCGCTATCGCAACAGCACGGGCGTCCTTCGGATGATCAACGACGGTTACACCGACTACCTCGCGCAGATCTCGCATCTGCGCGTCGCGCGGAGCGACGACGGGATCGCGTTCAAGGTGGACGACATGCCGGCGCTCTCGCCGCAGGTCGACATGGAGGAATACGGCGTAGAAGACCCGCGCGCGACCTTCGTCGACGGCCGGTGGCACATCACGTACGTGTCCGTCTCGCGCTGGGGGATCACCACGAGCCTCGCGACGACCAAGGACTTCCGATCGTTCGAGCGACGGGGCATTCTCTTCCTTCCGGACCACAAGGACGTCGTGATCTTTCCCGAGAAGGTCGCCGGCAGGTACGTCGCGCTGACCCGCCCGATGCCGCAGTCGTTTGCGCGGATCTTCGGGATCTGGATCGCCTTCTCCGACGACCTCGTGACTTGGGGTGGCCACGAGACGGTCTGCCTGCCGCGTTGGGAGCGGTGGGACGAGCTGCGGACCGGCGCGTCCGCGGTGCCCTTCCGCACCAAGCAGGGCTGGCTCGAGCTGTATCACGGCGTGAATCGCCATCACCGCTACGCGATGGGAGCGGTGCTCCTCGATGGAACCGATCCGCGGAAGGTGCTGGCGCGCTCGCCGGAGCCGATCCTCGCGCCCGGCACAGCGTACGAGCGTCTCGGTCTCTTCAACGACACGATCTTCTCGTGCGGTGTGGTCCCGCTCGACCGCGAGCGTATCCGCATGTACTACGGCGCCGCGGACTCGGTCGTCGCCGCGGCCGACTTCAGCGTCAACGAGATCCTCGCAAGCCTGGAGGAATACCGCCACGCTTAGACAGCTCGCGCGCCTGACCCGGCCGCTCCCGGCGGCAGGCCCGCGCGCCTGCGCGATCTCGGTCTACGCCGATGGTGACGACCTCACCCTCGCGGCGCGTGACAAGGGCTTCGAGGGTGTCGCGTGTGTCGACGACGCGGCGCGAGCGGTCGTCCTCTTCCTCGACCTCTGGCGTGAGACCGGCGACGACCGGCTGCGGGAGTGGGCTACTGGGCTTCTCGACTTCGTTCTGTTCATGCAGGGCCGCGACGGGCGCTTCCATAACTTCGTCCGCAGTTGGGACGGGACGATCAACGAAGACGGTCCGACCTCGTACGCGGGCAGCACCTTCTGGCAGGCGCGGGCGATCCGCGCCCTCGCGAAGGCGCATCTGGCACTTCGCGATCCCCGGGTCGCGCGGCCGCTCGCGCAGGGTTTCGCGTGGGTCACGGACAACCCGGCGCCACCAGACATCCGCTCGATCCACGTGCTCGCGGCGCTCGACCTCATGTACGCCGGGCTGACGCCGGTGTTGCGCGAGACCCTCGAGCGCTGGTGCGACGAGATCGCCGAGGGCCGAAGGGGCGACGTCCTGCTCAACAATGCCGACGAGCAGGTGCCGCACCTCTGGGGCCACATCCAGGAAGGCGTGCTGGCAGACGCTGCGATCGTGCTCGATCGACCGGATTTGCTCGCGATCGCCCGGCGGAGCGCTCGCGCCCTGATCGTTCCGGAGATCGAGCGCGGATTCCGGCGGCCGACCGTGCAGCCATACTCGGTCGCGGCGATCGTCTACGTCACCGATCGGCTCCACGTCGCGACGAATGAGTCGGTCTACGCGACGCTTCGCGATCACGCGCGCGCTTGGTTCGACGGACGGAATACCGCGGGGCTCCCGGTGTACGACCGCATCGCGGGCCGCGTGCACGACGGTGTCGACGACGGCCACGTCAGCGAGCATTCCGGCGCCGAGTCGAACATCGTCGGCGCCCAGGCTCTCTTCCCTGAGGTCGCGCGCCGGGCGTCGGAGCTCCTCGACGAAGTCTCGCCGCTGCCCGAGCAGCCGACGGTCGAGGCCTAGCGAGCCGACACGCGTATTCGCAGCGTGCGGGACGCGTTGTTCGCGTAGCCGAGCGCGTTTGGGACCACGGTGTGGGGTTGGACGTTCCCCGCGGCGTCGACCGCTCGAGCGGTGAGATCCATCTCCATGATCCCGCTCCCCGCCAAAACGTTCAGCAGCTCGAGCGAAAACTCCCGCCACGCGTGATCGGTCGCCGGGCCGAGCCTGGCCCGACGCCATTGCAGCAGGCGCTGCGCCTCGATCAGGCTGGCCGGGTCCGCGGCGACCTCGACCCGAACGATCGGTGCTGCGCCGGACCAGGCGTAACCACGCACGGTGATCCGCGCCGCTGATCGTTCGGCGAGGATCTCGGCGTCCTCGACCGGCGCGACGATGACCGCCCGTGGCGCGATCTCACGCAGTGGCTGTCCGTCGATCACGTATCGATCCGTTTGGAAGAAGCCGCGAAACGGCCTCTCGAGCAGAGTCACTCGCGTGAGCCACTTGACCGAGGCCATGCCGTACCAGCCCGGCACGACGAGCCGCAACGGTCCGCCGTGCTCTGCTGGGATCGGTGTGCCGTTCATCGCATACGCGACGAGCACGTCGGGTCGCAGCGCGTCCGAGATCGGAAGAGAGCGCTCGTAGGCAATCTGGGTTCCCAGATCCTTGGGCACGCCTTGGTCCGCGCCACGGAACAAGACTTCGATCGCGCCTGGCAGTGGGGCCGCGCCCTCGACCAGGTCGCGCAGGGCGGCACCGGTCCATTCCGCCGTCCCCACTGCGCCGAGGCCCCACTGCTCGCCCGGAGCTTTCGGCTCAAAGAACTTGCGGCCGTTTCCCGCGCACTCGAGCGTGACGGCGATGGTGCGCGGCGGCAGCTTGCGGACATCGTCGAGGCTCAGCCTCGTCGGCGCTCGCACAGCGCCGTCGATCGCGATCTCCGGCCGCGGGTTCGGAATCGGGAAGTGGGTGCGCACGTAGTGCCGGCCGGCAAGAGTGATCGGCCCCGTTTGACGCTCGAGGATCGTCTCCGCGTTCAGCGGGTTCTCGCTCACGATCAGAAGATCGCGCTCGGTCACGCCCGCAGTCTGCCAGCCGAGCCGGTCTAGCATCGGTCGAATGCCGCGCCGGCTCGCGAACCTCGTGCTCCTCGCGGCGATCGCGACACTGCTCGGCACCGGGGTTGTCGCGTGGCTCCTCCCTGAGGGGAGTGCGGCTCCGCTCTTCTTCGCACATCGCGTCGCCGGCCTCGCGCTTGTGCTCGGCGCCGGCTGGAAGTACGCGATCGCGCGCCGTTCGCTGCACCGGCGCGGGCTCGGCGGACTCACGACCTGGCTCGGCTTGTTGACCGCGATCGCGGCCGTCGCGGCGACCGGCATCGGGCTCGCGTGGACCATCGGAATCGTCTCGTTCGATCGGCCGCTGAGCTATTCCGCGCTGTCGCTCCACGTGATCGCCGGTCTCGCGCTCTCGATCCTGGTCGTCGTCCACGCACTGGTCCGCGGCGAGCATCGCCCATCCCTCATCTCGCTGGCGGGCCGGCGAAGCGTTCTTCGCGGGCTCGGGTTGCTCGCCGCGTCTCTTGCGGTCAGCGTCGCGATCGACCAAATCGCGCTCGCAAGACGGCTCACCGGCTCGCGGCATGCGGGTTCGTTCACGGGCAACGCATTCCCGACGACGATCTGGGCGTTCGACGCGGTACCGATTGTCACCGCGACCGACTGGCGACTCCGGCTCGCCGGCGCGCTGCCGCGCCCGGCCGAGCTCACGTATGCGCAGATCCAGAATTTGCCCCGACACGAGGTGTCGGCGGTGCTCGACTGCACCGGCGGGTGGTGGAGCGAGCAGCTCTGGTCCGGGGTACGGGTTGGCGACCTGCTCGCATCGTACGGCGCCGAGAGCGCGCGCCAGATCGAGGTCATCTCGGTCACCGGTCATCGATGGACGTTCGATCGCACGGAGATCGACCAAGCGCTGCTCGCGACGCACCTGCAGAGCGAACCCTTGTCCCCGGCTCACGGGTATCCCTTGCGTCTTGTGGTACCCGGTCGCCGCGGATTCATGTGGATCAAGTGGGTCAGCGAGCTCGTCGTAGCCTGAAAATTGCGCGGTGAGGGCGCGCGTATGAAGAAGCTGCTGGTGGGTGCGATCGGCCTCGCGGCGGTCGCCGTCGCGGTCGTGCTCGTCGCGAACGCGGTCGTGAGCGGACTTCCGATCGCCAAGTCATTAACTGAGGCAACCGTCCCCGGGTACGTCCCTGGCGGCGCCCCGTTCGGGATGATCGGCACCGATCCTGACGATCCCGACGATCCGTGGTCCGCCGAGGCGCCACCGGGCGGTGCCATCCTGCAAACGCCCGGTCCCACCGCGAGTCCCGGCGCCGTCGGAACGATCCGCGTCCCGATCCCTAAGGTCCTGCCGACCGGTCCGCGTCGCGTGGGTATCCAGGTAGGTCACTGGAAGACCGATGAGGCGCCATCCGAGCTTCGGAGCCTGGTCCCGCAGACGGGCGCGGCGTGGGAGGGGGTCACCGAGCTCGACGTCAACCTCGACGTCGCGCAGCGTCTCGCGGTGATCCTGAACGCGAAGGGCATCGCGGTCGACATCCTGCCGGTCACCGTCCCGGTCGGCTACATCGCCGACGCGGTAATCGCATTGCACGCCGATAGCGATGGGGTTGGGGAGCTCAGCGGATTCAAGATGGCCCATAACGCGCGGCGCGGTCCGTTCGAAACTGCGCTGCTCAATGATGTGAAGGACGCGTACGCTGCGGCGACGCACCTCGACTACGATTCGGGACACGTCAGCCGTAACATGCTAGGTTACTATCCATATAACTGGAGCCGCTATCAGCACGCAGTTTCCCCCTACACGCCGGGGGTCATCATCGAGATGGGCTATATCTCCAATGACGACGATCGCGCTCTGATGCTCGATCATCCGGATGTGCTTGCCAACGGGATCGCGAACGGGATCATGCAGTTCCTCTCTGACACGCCGCGCTCGAAGCTCTTCGAGCACGAGATCGTCGTGCCCGCGTTCCCACAGCGACCAACGCGAACCAGCGTTCCCTAGCTTCCCTCGGCGTCGAGGAGGGCGCGGAATTCTGCTTTCGTGTCGTCGGCAGCTCCCACGGCCCATCCCATAGCAAGTCCGGCGGGCCGTGAACATGGGACTCTTGATGCAGAGGCCGTAGATCTGCAGTGCTAGTCTTCAGCGGCGACCGCGAGGTCGACGACCATCCAAGGAGGCCGGACATGAGCGAACACTTCGATCGCGACGCCGACGGCCTCTTTTCCGGAGCGCCGCAGCTCTAACCCGCGGCGTCGCGGCATCCGCTCATGCACCGCCTCCGTCAAGGAGGACGCGTGCCCGCATTGTTCGGGAGCGATTGGCTTGCCGACGCACCATACGAAGACCGCGAGCTCGGCGTGCTCAAGGCCGGCAAGGAGAGCGAGGTGCATCTCCTGGCGCGCGTCGGCCCGACACGCACCTGCCTCATCGCCGAAAAGCGCTTCACGCCGCGGCTGCAGCGCGCGTTCCGCAACGACTACCTCTACGCCGGCATCTGGGGCGGCGGCGGCCGGCGGGAGAGCCGCGCCATCCGCAAGCGGACGCGATTCGGCCAGGAGGCGCTCGAGTCCCGCTGGGTCGCTCACGAATGGGGGACGCTCGTCCGCTTGCACGCTTCCGGCGTTACCGTCCCCCCGCCGGTGGAGCAGATCGATCACGGGTATCGCATGGCGTTCATCGGCGACGGACAGCAGGCCGCGCCGCGGCTCTCTGAGGTCCATCTCGATCTTTCCACCGCGCGTCAGGTGTGGCGCGACGTCCAGATCGAGATCAGGACGATGCTGGATGCCGACCTCGTGCATGGCGATCTCTCCGCCTACAACATCCTGTGGTGGCGCGGGCGGGCGGTGCTCATCGATTTCTCGCAATCGGTCGACGTCGTGACGCACCCCGCGTCCCGTGAGCTGCTCTACCGCGACGTCGAACGGACGGCGGGCTACTTCAGGCGTATGGGTGTGACCATTGACACCGCCGCGGCGCTCGCGCTGGTGGGCGACTCGCCCGCGCGCTTCGCGCGCCAAGTTTTGTCATCCTGAGCATGTGTTCGGCCTGACGACGCCGTGGTGGGAGATCATCCTCCGCACGGCCGTCGTCTATGTAGTCGTGCTGGTGCTCCTCCGCGTGGCCGGGAAGCGCGAGCTGGGGCAGATGAGCGCGGTCGACCTGGTCGTGATCCTGGTCATCGCCAACGCTGTCCAGAACGCTATGACCGGCGGTGACAACTCACTCATCGGCGGCATCATCGCGGCGTCCACGCTCGTGGCGATGAACCTCATTTTCGGGCGCGTCGCCAACCGGATACCTCTCCTCGAGCACCTCTTCACCAGCGAGCCGACGCTGCTCATCGACGACGGCAAGCTCATCCAGACACATCTCCAACGCGAGAACATCACGCGCGAGGACGTCGAGATGTCCGCGCGCGAGCACGGCATCGGCGATCTCAGTGACGTCGAAGCGGCCATCCTGGAGCGCGACGGCTCGATCAGCATCATTCCGCGAGAGGGCCGCAAGACGATGCGCACCGTGCGTCGGATCCGTCAGCTACGGAATCGCCCTTAGGTGCTGACGCGCTTCGTTCCCGGCGTCGCGCCGCTGGCGCATCGGAACTACGCCCTGTACTGGACCGGACAGCTGGTTTCGATGTCCGGCACGTGGATCGAGCTCACCGCGACGACGTGGCTCCTCTACCAGCTCACCGACTCGCCGCTCCTGCTTGGACTTGGCGGGATCTTCCGGGCGACGCCGATCTTCGCGTTCGCGCTCCTCGGCGGGACGATCGCGGACCGCGTCGAGCGTCGCCGGCTACTCCTATTCACACAGAGCTCGTCTGTAGTCACCTCGCTCGTGCTCGGCACGCTCGTGCTCACCGGCCACATCGCGTTCTGGCACATCTACGTCATCAGCTTCATCAACGCGACCATCGCCGCGTTCGATGCGCCGAGCCGCCAGGCCCTCTTCCCGACGCTCATCCCGCGCGGGCAGCTGCAGAACGCCGTAACGCTCAACTCGATGCTCTTCCAGAGCTCGAATCTCGTAGGCCCAGCCGTCGCCGGGATCCTCATCGCGCGCGCCGGTCCGGCGTGGCCATTCTTCGTGAATGCGGCGAGCTACTTCGCGATCATCGGCGGCCTGCTCGCGATGCGGATCCCGCGCGTCACGGGCGTGGCGCGCGGTTCGATCCGCGGCGAGCTCGTGGGCGGGCTCCGATACGTGCGCGCGAGCACGATCCTGCCGCTGGTGCTTGCGATCGAGGCGTCGCTCTCGGTGTTCGGCCACAATCAGGCGCTCATCACGATCTTCGCCCGCGACGTCCTCGGGTCCAACGCGGAGGGCCTCGGGCTCCTTCTCTCGAGCATCGCCTTCGGAGCGATCGTCGGGATGGTCATGCTCGTCGTTGTCGGTGACGTACGTCGGAAAGGTGCGTTCATGCTCGCCTCGGGCGCACTTTACGCGCTGACGCTCCTGCTCTTCGCGTGGTCGCGGTCCTTTCCGCTCTCAATGGCGATCCTCGCGGTGCTGGGCTTCGCCGACGCGACCTGGGGAACGATGCGCAGCGCCATCGCGCAGCTCGCTGCCGAGGACGCTTATCGCGGACGCGTTATGTCGTTCATCCTCATCGTCGCGCGCGGCCTCACGAACGCGTCCCAGCTCCAGACCGGCGTGGCGACCACGCTTGTGGGGGCGCCCGGCGCGGCGACCGTCGGAGCGCTCGTGATCGGCGGCATCATCGCCGGTGCCGCCACGCGAGGCCGCCGTCTGCGAAACTTCGCCGCCACGGCACCGCGGCACGCGGTGCCGCAAGTCGCCGATGCCGGAGGGGAGTCATGAGCCCAGCGAAGAAGACGGCCACAAAGAAGGCTGCGCCCAAGAAGACCACGCGCCGTCGTCGCGGACCGGCCGAACCGCGCGGGCCCGACGCCGTCGCCTCGGCCATGGCCCTCGACGATCCGGAGGTGCGCGATCTCGCCGCGCGGGTCGACAAGGCGAAAGGCGCCGTGCTGGCGGCCTACCGCGATCCGTATGCGGGCTCCCCGCTGCTCCTCGCGGCCCTGCCTATCGGCTCCGTCGAGGCCACGCCCTTCCAGCGCGATCTCTCGCGCACGCACGCCGATCGTCTCGCGCAGGCCATCGGCGCGTCGGGCCTTTTCCTCGATCCGGTGATCGCGGTCCCGGGCAAGGACGTGTTCTGGTCGCCGAACGGCAGACACCGCATCGCAGCCGCGAAGCAGCTCGGTCAGCGTGCCATCACCGCGCTCCTCACCGACGATGTCGCCCTGGCGTACCGGATCCTCGCGCTCAACACCGAGAAGGCGCACAACCTCCGTGATCGCGCGCTCGAGGTCATCCGGATGGCTCGCGCTCTCGCGAAGGAGTCACCGCGATCGAAAGAGTCCGAGCATGCGACAAGCTTCGAGTCCCCCGCCTTTCTCACCCTCGGCGCCGCGTATGAAAAGCGCGACCGGTTCGCTGGTTCGGCGTACCACTCCATGCTCCGTCGTGTCGATCGCTTCATGGAGACGGCGCTGCCGGCCGCGCTTCGCCAGCGCGAGCAATGGGCGGTGCGGCTCATGGACATCGACGATCGCGTCGCGACCCACGTGAAGACCCTCCAGGAGCACGGAATGAAGAGCCCGTACCTCCGCCAGGTCGTGGTCGCGCGCTGCAATCCGGTCCGGTGGATCCCGACGAAGAAGGGCGAGAAGCCACCGATGACCATGGCCGAGCTCCTCACCCGCATGACCGCGAACGTGCGCAAGTTCGATCCGTCCAAAGTGCGGGCCGCTGATCTCGCGATCGTCGCCGCCGTCGCACCGGAAGAGGGCTAGGCCGGGGGCGCGCGCGACGCGGCCCGCTACCTCCCGAGCGCTACTCCCGCGACTACTCCGATGGCGATCACGAGGGCGGGATGGACGCGGCCGTCGTAGGTCAGGACGGTTCCGATCGCGACGAGCGTGAGCTGCCACCATTCCGGCGCGCCACCGGCGGTCACGATCCCGATCCCGGTCGCGGCGAGCAATCCCGCGGTCGCGAGCGCGACACCGCGCACCAGACCGGCGACCGGCGTCGCGACGAGCCAGCGTCGCGCGAGGGCGGTGATCGGAACGATGACGAGCGGCGGCAACGTCGCTGCCGCGAGCGCGAGCGTCGCGCCGACGACACCGCCCACGAGAAAGCCGAGCGAGACGATGTAGAGCCCGTTCGGGCCAGTCGAGATCCGTCCGATCGCGATCGCCTGCACGACCTGCTGGTCGGTCGCGATCCCCGTGCCGACGAGGTCCCCGCGAAGGAGCGGGAGCGATGAGAGCCCTCCGAGCGAAAGGGCGGACGCCTTGAGAAAGACCCCAAACAGCGAGAGCGGGTCCACCGCTCAGCCCATCGGCGTCTGGCGCGAAGTGGGCGGCTCGCGACCCAGCGCAAACGCGCCGATCACCCCGCCCGCCGCGATCGCGGCCACGGTGGGGATCGCGAATGCGAGCGCCGCGACGAACGCGACCGCGCTCACGGCGACGTCGATCGAGATATGGACACGGCCGCGACGGGCGGTCGATCGGATCAGGAGTAGCGCGGTCGCGACGGTCATCCCGCCGGTGATGGGGCCGACACCCGCGAGCGCGGCGCGCGCGAAAGCGGCGTTGGCGATCGATCCGTAGGCGGCGGTCAGCGCGATGGTGATCGCGCCGGCGGGAATCATCATCCCGAGCACCGCTGCGGCGGCGCCGCGCCAACCAGCGGCGCGCCGTCCGATGAGACCCGCCAACGCCACGAGGTGGATACCGGGTGAGAGCTGCGAGAGGGCCCAGGCTTCGCCGAACTCGCGTCCGCTCAACCACCGCTCGCGCTCAACCGCTAAACGGCGGATTAGGAGCAAAGTACTAGTACCACCACCCACTGATTGGGTGCCGACCGCGATCCAAGAACGGGTCAGTCTCGCGAGCATGCCCGTTAACCTAAACGCGATGTCCGTGGTGGGTCGGGCTGAGACGCCCATTTTTACGTGGAATCCGGTCGAGCAGATGTGGGTCCAGGAAGGCGGGGGCGCGACGAAACCGCCGCCCTCTCCCAACGACGTGCACGCCATCCAAACCTGGTTCCTCGATCCGGACGACCACCAATGGATCCAGACCGTCCTCGGACCGATGGGCCGTCAGCTCGCGGCACAGTGGCAGGGCGCGCACCGCGTTCCGGAATCGGCGGTCGTTCGCAAGACCGGCCCGGCGCGGCGACGTAACCCGCTGCCCTTCATCCTCGCCGGCGTCGTCCTCGTCGCGCTCATCGGAGGCGTCGCTGTCGCGGCGCCCGGTCTCGTCTCGCCGCACGACACGAGCGCCGCGCCGACGCCGGCGCCGAGCGCGGTCGTTCCCCCGCCGGCGCCGAGCGCGGATGCGAGCGCGCCCGCGACGTCCGCCGCGCCCGATCCCACTGCCGCGCCGACATCGGCACCGAGCGGCCGCGTGGTGACGCCGCGACCGCGCACGCCGGCTCCCACCTTGCAGCCGACCCCGCCTCCTCCGCCGCCGGACTACGTCTCGCCGGTGGTCGGTCCCGTCGGGACCATCTTCCACATCACCTTCACCGGTCTGCCCGCGGCTGCGCCGTACCGCACGAGCTACACGCGCGGGTCGGTGACCACCGGGTACACGACCGGCGAGGTACCGTCGAACGGCGTGGTGACCTTCGATCTGCGGACCAATACCGCGAACTTCCCGCCGGACACGTACTTCTTCACGATCCGCGCGGGCAACGCGGTGAAGACTGTCACCTTCCGTCTGACGAGCTAGGACGCGCCGAGGCCGGTCAGGCTAGGGCGTCTTCACCGTGACGTACCAGAACACCCCGTAGTCCTCCAGCCACTGCGCGCCCTCGATCAGCGGCCGGATCGAGAGGCGGTACGTGCCGGGGACAGAAGGCGCCACGATCGTGAACTGGAACCAGGCGACCTGATTGGGCCCGACCCACTCAGCGGGCTGCGCCGCTAGACGATTGAAGCGGGGCCAACCGGTGTTCGGTGAGCCGTCGGTGCCATCACCGCCGAGCGAGGTTGCGCGGTCCTGGCCAGGCTCCGGGTCCCACGTACCCAGATAGGCGACCTGCCCCATCGTCCCCGCAAGCCAGCCGCGGGTCCCGCTGTTGTAGTAGGCGACCACGGCCGGCGCGGTCTGTCCCGCACAGAGCGTCGCGTAACCCGACTGCCCGTACCAGGAAGCGTGGAACCCCGCGACTCCCGACGCGACGCTCGTGGGTGCAGCGATGCCTGGGCCGACGCTCGTCTGGCACGGGTTCGGCGACGGACTCGGCGATGGTGACGGGCTCGGACTCGGCGATGGTGACGGGCTCGCGGAAGGTGCCGCGGCTCCCAGGGTGCCGACCTGCCCCGCTGCGATCGTCGCGTCACCGAGCACGCCACCCGCGACACGAGGCGAGTCCGTCGTCACGCGGTACGTGTCCGCCACCAGGTCTACGAATCCGAACCATCCCGTGCTGTCAGTTCGCGCGTCGCGGACCGCGAAGCCGGTCTGCCGATCGATGAGATGGACCACCGTGTCGGCCAGCGGAGTGCCGTCACTTGCGAGCGCGATCCCCCGAAGATGCCCGAAGAGGGGCTGAGTCTTCCAGGTCATCGCCGGGACGGGCGGCGTGTCCGCGAAGACGGGTGGGGCGGCGCTGTCGTATGCGCTCGGGGCGGTCAGGCCCTTGATGAGCTCGGCTCGGCTCGCCGCGTCGGTCCGCGTGTCGGCGTTGGCGAGCGTATCCGGCGTGCGGTACGAGTAACCGACCCAGCCGACCGCCGTGTTGCCGGCGGCGCTCGGCGCGACGGCGCGACGCGCCTGACTCACGCTCGACGCGATGTCGTTCAGGTACAGGGCCGTCCCGATCGCCGTAGACCGCCGGTACTGATTGTCCTTGCCGAATTCGGCCCACTCGTCGTACATGCGGCGCTGGTTGTTCGGTTCGGTGGTGAGCGTGTCGCGCTTGTAGTTCATGAGCATCGCCGTGTCGACGATGCCCTCACGCAGCCAGCCGCGCCAGTCCTGGAGCTGCTCGGCATACGCGCGGGTCGCCTCGAAGCTCCCGAGGGTCGCCGGGCCGTTGCCATACGTGATCAGGTCGGCGGAGACGCGGATGCGCGGCTTGAGCGCGATGGACTCGACGTAGATGCGCCGCACGATCGACGTGATCTGATCGCGTCGCCACTGCGTCCACTGCGGATCGGTGTTGGCCGGCGTGTCGGTGCGGCCGGTCTCCGCACGGAAGCGCGCGAGCGACGCCGAGTTGTAGCCCCAGGATGGAACGTTGGTGCCGAGATTGCCGTCGGGATAGCGGATGCGGTCGAGATTGATGCCGTCGACGTCGTAATTGCGCACGACCGAGAGCGCCATGTTCACGACCCAGGCCGCCGCGTCGGGGTGACCGGGGTCAAGCAGCCAATCGTCATTGAGCTTGCTCTGACCGTCCGAGCGGAGCATCACCCAGTTGTCTCGCCCGACGGCCGCGGGCCCGTGGAGATTGAAGACATGGTCCGGGTCCGAGGGCGGCGTTGTGCTGTTCCACATCGCCGTCGCGATCACCCACGCGTGGACCTCGATGCCCTGCGCGTGCGCCGCCGTGATGAGTGCCTCCAGCGGATCGAACGCGCCAGTCACGCCTGGTGTGAGCGGGAGCCCGGCTCGCAGACAGAGACAATCGCCGCGTCGCACGACCTGCGCCACGATCGCGTTGGCGTGCGCGGCCTTGGTCGCGGCGACGAGGGAGTCGATCTGCATCTGGTCATAGAGCCCATCACCGAATGCGTCGGCCCAGAACGCGCGGAGCTGTCCGCCGGCCGCCGTCGCCGGCGCGACGGCGAGCTCCTTCGGGATCGACCCGAACGAGTGGCCGAGGAACGACAGGATGAGCGCGAGCGTGAAGAGTCTCAGTTTCCCTTCCCCAACGCGTGACCTGATTTGGCTAACGTGAAGTGTTCGAGGGTGTTCTGCTCTTCGTCAAGCGAACGAGCGGGCGATCTCAGAGCTCTTGTTCGTGAGGACGCGAGGTCGCGACCGATGCGATACGTTCCGTCGCGCGCCGTCTGTCAGTCAGCGTCACACGGCGCTGCGCGCGTGAACGCCGCTACCGCTCGAACCCTCCTGTGCCGATCATGTTCATCGGGTCAGCGCAGGCCCTCCGCGGCCAGCATCCGCACGAGCGCGCCGGGATCGTTGGCCGACAGCGAATCGACCCCGAAGTCGACGAGCCGCAGGACAGTCTCGCGGTCGAGCGGCTCGGGGACGCCGAACGCGTGGACGACCAGACCTTCGCCGTGCGCGGCGCGACACAGCGCGCGCGAGATCCAAAGCCAGCGGAGATGGATCGCGACGATCCCCGGGACGGTCCGGGCGACGGCGAGCGGGTCGACGAGATTGGGGCCGTTGTAAGAGAGTGCGGTGCGCGCCGCGGGCAACAGCATCCGTACCTGCGCGATCGTTGGGTGATCCGAGGAGTGAAGGATCACGCGGCCGACAAGACCGGAGCGTTCAAGCTCCTCGACCGCCGCGGCGGCGAGGCCGTCATCCGATGGCTTTCCCTCGCCGGGCCAGGGCTGCTTGAGCTCGATCGACAGGCCCACCGAGGCGCGCTTCGCCCACGCGCAGACCCCCCCGAGCGAAGGGACGCGCTCCCCGGAGAACTCCGGCGCGAAGGCGGTCCCGGCGTCGACCGAGCTGACCTCCGCCCAGGTCCGCTCGCGCAGAAGACCGCGCCCGCTCGTGGTCCGATCGAGGGTTTCGTCATGCATCAAAACCGGCACGCCGTCGCCGGTTCGCTGGATGTCCAGCTCGACCTCGTCCGCTCCGTCGCGCGCGCCACGTTCCAGACTCGCGAGCGTGTTCTCCGGCGCGAGCGCGGCAGCGCCGCGATGACCGACCACCCGGATCCGACGGTCGCCCACCGCTCGGAGCGTATCGTTCCGTCCCCGTGGACGCCGCCGCCATCACGCGTGTGCTCGCGGGAGTTCCGCTTTTCGTCGCACTGACGGATGCCGAACGCGCGGAGGTCGGCGCTCACATGCGCTCGCGACGGTTCGCGCGCGACGAGGTCATCTTCCATCGCGACGACCCGGCGGGCCACCTCTACGTGATCGTTTCCGGATCGGTGAAGGTCGCGATGCCGGACGAGCAGGGCCACGAGGTCGTCTTTGCCGTCGAGCAAGAAGGCGCGGTGTTCGGCGAGCTCGCGCTTTTCGACGATGCTCCGCGATCGGCCACCGTGACTGCCCTCGGCGAGACGCACGTCGTGACCCTTTCGCGCGACGACTTTCTTCACGTGATCGAGCGGAACCCTCGCGCGATGCGCGAGATCCTGCGTCTGCTTGCTCGCACCGTCCGTCGCGCCTCCGGTCGCATCGAGGACCTCGTCTTCCTCGACGTGCCAGGTCGCGTCGCGAAATGCTTGCTCGACCTCGCCGCGGCACATCCGCACCCGGAGATCGAGCTGACACAAGACGACCTCGCCGCGTTCGTCGGTGCGACGCGTGTCTCCGTGAACCGATCGCTCGCGGACCTCGAGGCGCAGGGCGCGATCGCGGTCGGTCGTCGGCACATCGCGATAAAGGATCAGGCGATGCTCAAGCGGCAGGTCCGGCATTAACGCGCCCTAGACTCAGCGCCCGTGCGGCTCGACGAGCTCCGGCAGATGGCGCGCACGCTCGGCGACGTGCTTCCGCTCGAGATCCTTCCCGAAGTCGACCGGCACGAGCTCGCGACGCACATGAGCGTTCGGAAATTCAAGCAGGGGGAGGTCATCTACCACCAGGGCGATCCTGCGACGTGCGCGTTCGTCGTCTTCGAGGGTCTGGTGAAGATCCTCCTTCTCGACGAGAACGGGCACGAGCTCCTGGTCTCTCTCCACATGCGCGGGGAATTCTTTGGCGAGCTCGCGTTCTTCCAGGAGAGCGCTCCACGCGATGGGACCGCCGCGGCGGTCATCCCGACGGCCGTCCTGCAGATCGCCCGTGACGGCGCGCTCGCGGTGTTGCGCCGCAACGAGGAGGCGCGGCGGTTCATGTTCGAGCGTCTCTCGCGGACGATCCGGCACCTCGAGGGGAAGGCGGAGGACCTCGCGTTCCTCGACGTCGCCGGCCGACTCGCGAAGTATCTGATCGAATGCGCGCGTCTCGGACGACCGGTGCCGCTGACGCAGGACGATCTCGCGGCCGCCGTCGGATCGACGCGCATGACGGTCAACAAGCTCCTCGCCGACTTCGAGCGACGCGACCTCATCGCGGTCGAACGGCGGAACGTGAAGGTTCTCGATGAGTCGCGGCTGTTAAAAGAGATCCGCGCCTAGAACAGGTTCGTCAGCCAGCGGAGGGGTTTCGGACCCGCGGGCTCGATCCACGCCGGTGCCAGCGCCGCGAGGTCATCGTGAATAGCTCTCGCGAGCGCGACCGTCGCGTCCTTGGTCGCGTGCGTTTCGCTGACCGCGCGGGCGCGGCCAACAACGAGGCGAAGCTCACGCCGGAGATAGAGCTCGGCCGTTCCCGCGATCCAGATCGGAAGGACCGGCGCACCGGACCGCAGCGCGAGGTAACCCACGCCGCGGGCAAACGGCGCGAGCGAGGCCTCGGCACGCGAGACCTGACCCTCGGCGAAGATCACGACGATCTCGTCCCGGCGCAGCGCGGCGATCGTCGCCGCGAGTGCGACGCGATCCGCGCCCGCTGCCTTCCGGTCGATCGGGATGACGAGCCCGACAGAGTTGACGAGGACGCGGTGCCACCAGACGCCGAGTGTTCCGTCCCGGTCCGCGATCAGCCGGACCGGCGCGTGAAGGGAGAACGCCGCCGCGAGCAAGAAGCCGTCTGCCCAGCCCTGATGGTTCGCGACGACGAGGAGCGGGCCGCTCCTGGGCAGCTGGCCGTCGATCCGCACCCTGAAAAGCGCGCGGAAGATCGCGCGCACGAGGAGCCGCGAGAGTCGCGACCAGAGCACCATCGGCGAGAAGCCTCGCGGTCCGCGGACGAGCCGCGCATCCGCCGAGGCACGCCGCGATCGTGACCTGCGCTACGTTCGGCTAAGGAACCGATTTCGGCAGGCTCTGGCGGTGTCGCCAGAGGTCGGCCCAGGGATTGGCTTGGGCGATGCGCTTATCGAAGGTGCGCATCGTGAAGCGCGCCGGATCGAGCCGCGTGGTGACCTCGTCCCAGGCGAGCGGCGTCGACACCGGCGCGGCTGGACGCCGGCGCACGCTGTACGGCGCGACGATCGTCTGGGTGTAGCCGTTGCGGAACGAGTCCGCGAAGACGCGGCCGCCGCGTTTCGCCTTCGCGTGCTCCATCGTGACGAGCTTCGGCTCACGTTGCGCGAGCTCCTGGCCAACCGCCGACGCGAACGAGACCGCCGCGCCTGGGGTCACGCCCGCGCGCAGGGGGACGAACACGTGCAACCCGCGACTGCCGGACGTCTTCGGGTAAGAGGCGAGCTTCGTTTCATCGAGCAGGCGACGGAGCGCGAGGCCGGCGCGCGCTGCGTCGGCGAATCCGCTGCTTTCGGGGTCCATGTCGAACGCAAGCCAATCGCAGTCGCCCATATCTGCGGCACGTGTGCTCATGACGTGCAGCGCGATGCACCCCAGGTTCACCATCGCCGCGAGTGTCGATCGCGACCCGCCGACGAGGTAGTGCACGTCCTTGCGTGTGCTCGCCGCACGAAGCACGAGACGCGGCGCGTCGACTGGCTGTGCGTTCGCGGGAAAGTCCTTCTGGTAGAAGCAGCCACCGCCCATCCCGTCCGGGCATCGCTCCGCCGTGAGCGGGCGATCGCGCAGCCACGGCGCGACGTGCGACCAGATCCCGTCGTAGAAGCGGGCGACGTCGGACTTCGTGATGCCCTCGTCGGGCCACCACACTTTGTCCGGATTGCTGATCGTCACGCCGGCGACACGGACGGCGTCAGCGCTCACGGCTGCTCCAGGTGCATTCGGAGGGGTCTTTGTCGGTGCGCAGGCCGAGGAATGCCGGCTGTCGCAGCTTGTCGTCCGCCGTCCATTCCGCGTACGCCAGCTGTGCGACGAGCTTCGGTCGGACCCACGTCGCGCCGGCGATGCGCGGCGCTGGATCGAACGGTGCGCGGTCGGTGCGCACCCGTTCGAGCTTTGCCGCGAGTGCGCCGAGGGTGTCGCGAGTGAAACCCGTGCCTACCTTGCCGACGAACCGGAGCGTCCGGCCACGATAGAGCCCGACAAGAAGCGCACCGAGGTGCTCGCGGCCGCCCTTCGGCGGGGTGAATCCGCCGATCACAAATTCGGATTCCTTGCGCACCTTGACCTTGCGCCACGCGGTCGAGCGGGCGTTCGGCTCGTAGGGCGAGCGCTCGTCTTTGGCGATGATGCCCTCCCAGCCCGCGCGCTTGGCCTCGCGATAGGCAGCCTTGCCGTCCCTGACGAGCCGCCGCGAGAGGAAGAGCGGCCCCGACGCGTGCGGGACGAGTCGCTCGAGCTCGGTGCGTCGCTCCGCGAGCGCCCGCGACGCAATCGAGCGTCCCTCGAGCACGAGGAGGTCGAACACGGCGTAGCGCGTTGGGCTCGCGCCCGCGGTGCCGCGTCGCTGCAGCAGCTGGAAACGCGAGACGCCGTTCTCATCGAGCGCCACCAGCTCGCCGTCGAGCATGAGATCTCCATCGGGTAATGCCGCCACCGCGGCGGCGACATGCGGAAATCCAGCGGTGAGGTCCTGGAGCATGCGCGACCAGAGGCCGACCGGGCGGCCCTGCTTCCGCACCGCGAGTGCGCGGATGCCGTCGTACTTCTCTTCGAAGACCCATTCGGGGCCCTCGACGATGTCGGCGGAGAGCGTCGCAAGCATCGGCCGCGGGGGCACGCGGCTGGCGGCGCGAAGCGCGCTCACGCGGTGCGGGTGCTGATCGGATCGCCGGTCGCCGCACGCGAGACGTCTCCGCCCTCGTCCCGCGCGATGCCCGCGAGGAGCCGGCGCGTGAGTGCGGAGCGCGGTTTTGTCGAGGTGACGTCAGTCGTCGAGGCGCTTCGGTCCTTGCGCTTCATGAGGAGCCATTTCCGTTCGCCCGTCCGCACGAGCGTCCACCCGCCCTTGAGCTTGTGCCCGTGGAGTGTGAACACGATCCGCCCGCGCCGCATGGCGCTGTCGAACGATCCGGCGTCCTCCAGCTCGTAGGTGCCGATGTCCCACACCATCACCGTGCCTCCGCCGTACTCCCCGGCGGGGATCACTCCTTCGAATCGGGCGTAGTCGAGCGGATGGTCCTCGACGGCCATGGCGAGCCGCTTGTCTTTCGGATCGAGAGAAGGACCCTTCGGCACGGCCCACGAGACCAGCACGCCCCCAGCCTCAAGCCGGAAGTCGTAGTGCAGCGCGGTCGCGCGGTGCTTTTGGACGACGAAGAGTCGCGCCCGCTCCCTCGACCGCCCGCCCTGAGGCTCGGGCGTCGCGGCGAAATCGCGTTTGCGACGGTAATCGCGAAGCGAGCGCCCGCGCTCCTTAGTCGCCGCGATCCTTCATTCCCTTTGGCGCCTTGTTCTTGGCCGCGATGCGCTTGTCAGCCGCAACGCTGCGCCCCGCACTCGTCTGATCGTTGCTGAACCGCCCGGCACCGTCGCGCCGGAGGTAGCGCGACCCACCTTTGCGGCCCGGTGTCGTGTCGATGCGCTCGCGCTTGCCACCAGCCATCGTCGTGTCGCTCCTTTCGGCAGATCCGCGACGCTTCGCTGCACGAACGACTCCAACACGGTCGGCGAGCGTTTGGTCGTCGAGACAGTTGAGGACACGCTCGCGCGAGATCCCGGCGAGGATCGCCGCCGCCACGCCGAGCTCGAGGAAGACGAGCTCTCCAGTCGTGTGCGCATCGGTGCCGATCGACACCCAGGCCCCCGACGCCGCGACCGCCCGAAGGCGCTCGACGTCGAGGTCCTGCCGGTCGGGATATGCGTCGATCTCGAGCGCGGTGCCCGTCGCCGCGGCGGCGCGGGCGACGCGCTCCCAGTCCGCCGTAAGACCGACCCGAAAGTTATAGACGCGACCGCGCGGATGTGCGAGGACCTGGATGTCGGAGTTGGCAAGCGCTTTGAGGTACCGATCGGTCTGATCGTCCTTTAGCCGGAGCTTGGAGTGGAAGGCACCTAGGACGAGATCGAGTCGCGCGAGTGCGCCCGGGTCCATGTCGCTCGCGCCTTCCGGAGTCAGGTCCATCTCGATCGCGCGGAGCACCCGCGGTCCGTCGCCACGCGCGTTCAGCTCATCGATGCGGCGCCCCTGCGCGGCAAGGCGTGCTTCGTCCATGCCGTTCGTGATCCGCAGCGTCTTGCTGTGATCGGTGATCGCGATGCGCTGGCGGCCAAGTTCCGCGGCCGCGACCGCCATGCCCTCGAGCGGCGCCGAGCCGTCGGTCTCATCGCTGTGCATCTGATGGTCGGCACGCAGTGCGGCGGCCCACTCCGGATGCTGCGCGACGACCGCGCGCGCGTGCGCGTAGGTCAGGAAGCCGTCGCGAATCGGTGGCGGGGCGCCAACGTCGGGGACTTCGGCGAACCAGCGCGAGATGAAGGTCGCGGTGAAGGGGCCGACCGCTCGCAGCTCGGTCAGGCTGCGGTCAGCGGTGACGAGGGCGCTCGCCTCCTCGGACCACATGAGCGCCGCTCGGGAGGCGCGGCGAAGCGCGCGCTGCTTACGCCCTTCGCTGCGCTCGCTTTCGCGTGCGAGCAGCTCTGCGATATCTCGGTTGGTGAGCGTCTTCAGGGCCGGCGCGGCGCCTCGACCTTCACCACGGGCAGCACCCGATGGCTAGTCCGTCGCGAGCAGCGCCTCCCGCACGGGCGCCTGGTCCGGCCAATCGGGATCGTCAGAGAGCTTCACGCCGACATGAACGTCACCGCGCGAACCGCCGTCGATCTCGACCATGAGCTTGCCGCTGGCTGATGAGCGCACGTGGACCAGCGCGCCCTCACGCGCGCGGTACGTGCCGGGACCGTCGATCCCGAGCGAGGTGTCGTAGAGATATTGGACCGGGACTCCGCCGGTCGGCACCCAGCGGTGCGACCCATCGACGCTCACCCCGTCGCAGTAGCCCACCGACCCGTGATGGATGACGAAGCCTCCGATTCCGTGGCGCGAGCCCATACGGAGGTGATCAGGATTGCGGCACTCGAAGTGGACGATGGCTGAAGACATCGCGCTCCTCCCCAAGTCGAGCGGATCGGCAATTTTCGTCACGATCGGGTAACGACGTCAAGACCTTTCCGTAATAAGTCGAGCTCGCACGCGCGCCGGCTGGCCACGCGACCGAGCGATTCGCGGACAACTCTGGCCCCAACTGTGCTTGCGGGCGTTTACGTGGGCAACGAGATCGCGAGCGATCCGGTCGTCGCGGCGGAAGCCGCCGGGCTTCAGTACGCAAGCGACCTCGAGCCGGGGATCCGTCGCGTCCGGCACGGCCGAGGCTTCTCGTATCTCGACCGCGCGGGCCGGCCGATGCGCGATCGAGTTGCGCTTCGGCGCATACGGCGGCTGGCGATCCCGCCGGCTTGGACCGACGTATGGATCTGCCCGAGCCCATCCGGCCACATCCAGGCGACGGGCCGAGACGACCGCGGCCGGAAGCAGTACCGCTATCACGAGCGGTGGCGCGAGGTGCGCGATGAAGCCAAGTACGAGCGCCTCGCGGACTTCGCGAAGGCGCTGCCGAGGATCCGCGCCCGCGTCGCCGCGGACCTCGCTCGGCCCGGCGTACCGCGGGAGAAGGTGCTCGCCACCGCGGTCCGGCTGCTCGAGGAGACCATGATCCGAGTCGGGAACGCCGAGTACGCCAAAGCGAACGGGTCGTTCGGTCTTACCACACTCAGAGCACGACATGTCGACGTTCGCGGGACGCGGCTCGTGTTCCGGTTCCGCGGAAAGAGCGGGAAGGAGCACGAGGTCGACGTGCGCGATGGGCGGTTGGCTCGCGTCGTTGCTCGCCTCGAACAGCTACCTGGCCAGCAGCTCTTCCGTTATGTCGACGCAGAAGGTGCGGTGCGGCCGGTGGCCTCCGAGGACGTCAACGACTATTTGCGGACGATCTCCGGCGAGGAGCTCACCGCAAAGGACTTTCGGACGTGGGCCGGGACGGTCCTCGCGGCGCGTTCGCTCGCCGGCATGCGGCCAGCGCGCAACGAACGCCTCGCCAAACAGCGTGTGATCGAGGCCATCGACGTCGTCGCGAAGCGACTTGGAAATACGCGCGCGGTCTGCCGCCGGTGCTACGTGCATCCTGCCGTCATCGAGGCCTTTATGGAAGGTGAGATGCCGGCCGCGCTCGCGCGAGCCGATCGTGTCAAACGGGACGGAGGCCTCTCCAGTCACGAAGCCGCTGTCGCCCGACTTCTCTCGAGAGCGGCGCGCGGCTCGGCACGCCGCGCCGCGTGAGCTAAGCGATCAAAGCGGGGAACAGATCTGCCGGCGGACGATCGGTGCGCGCCAGCAGATCGTGGGTGTCGAGGACATCGTCGACGGTGATCGGCTCCGCGGTGATCGTGTTGGTGCCGAAATCGAGGATCGCGATCCCGTCCTGACCGCACGAACGGCAGCGCAGGCGGACGATCAGACGCGCAGGTTCGGTCACGACCGCGGCGATATCGCCCCCGCGGTAATACTCGCCGCAGCCGCTGCACGTGACCTGCTCGAGATGGCGGATGAGCTGATCGATCCAGCTCATGAGGCGGTTCCCTGTCGCTTGACCTTGTTGGCCTGTTTCGCGAGCGCACGCCGCGTCCGTTTCGGAAGATGCGTGATGGTCCGTCGCCGCTTCGCGGCGGACGCGGCCTTGCGCACGTTCCGCCGTGCGGCGCGGCGCTGCTTTTCGCTGCTCACGCACGAGCACCACGCACTTTGTGTGCCTCGCCGATGGCGTCGTTAATGCTCGGCAAACGGACGCTGTAACGGAGGTGTGTCGATGACATCGTTCGCAGTGCTCCTGCTCCGCGCCGTCACCGGTGGCTTTCTCGCCGGTCACGGTGCGCAGAAGCTCTTTGGTGCGTTCGGTGGCCGCGGTCCCGAGGGGACGGCGCGCAACTTCGAGAAGATCGGCATCGAGCCCGCCCGCAAATGGGCCGTGATCGCCGGGGCGACGGAGCTCACCGGCGGGGCGCTCACCGCGCTCGGTCTTCTGAGTCCGGCGGGTCCGGTCGTGTCGATCGCGCCGATGATCGTCGCCTGGCGAAAGCAGCACGGCGACAAGCCCATCTGGGTGAACCAAGGCGGGGCCGAGCTCCCGGCGACGAACATCGCGATCGCGAGCGCGCTCGCCCTTGCGGGGCCAGGCGCGCTCTCGTTCGACCGCCTGTTCGGCGTGAGGATGCCCTGGTGGCTTTCGTGCCTCGTGATCGCCGCCATTGCCCTCGGCGTCGTGATCGCACTCGAGGACGACATCCGCGAGACCGCGGACGAGATCCGCCACGAGGAAGCGCTGCGGTCCGCCGAGGCTCTCGAGCGGATCCCGACCGCGTAATCGCTCAGATCGCGAGTTCGAGCTGTTCGGTCGGGACCGGCGCTGTATGCGTTCGCGGCGGGCGTTCGCGGAATTCGTAGCGCGATCGAGCCTGCGCGACGCGGTGCTCGAGCTCACGCTCGTACTCGCGCGTCGGATGGTTGCTCCCCTTGTATAGGGCGCTGTACGCGGGAACGAGCACCGGGAACTCCGTCGCGAGGAATTCGAAGTAGTAGTCGCGGATCTCGGCGTCGATCTTGAGCGGGCGGTGGCGGAATGCGGTAGCGCCGGCCTCACTCGCGGCACGAGCCGCCCTATCGATGGACTCCTCGCTATCGCTGATCCCCGGCAGGAGCGGCGCGCACAGCACCGCGGCGTCGAGCCCCGCTTGGCGGAGCAGCGAAAGGGCGCGGAGGCGTTGCCTCGGCGGCGGCGCTCCCGGCTCCGCCTTGCGCCAGTACTCCTGGTCGATGGAGGGAACGCTGAAGTACACGGTGAGGTTGGTTCGCCGATCTAGCTCCTGAAGAACGTCGATGTCTCTGACGACCAACGTTCCCTTCGTCACGATTCCCGTCGGCATCGGGTAGCGGACGAGTGCTTCGAGACAGCCCCGGGTCAGTCGATATTTGCCTTCGATCGGCTGATATGGATCGGTCGCGGTCCCGATCGCGAGCGAGCCTTCAGGTCGGCGGCGGACTTCCGACCAGAATCGTTCGACGAAATTGGCGCGAATCTCGATGTTGCGATCGAAGCCGGCCCCGACGTCTCGCTCGCGAAAGCGCGCGTGGTAAGCCCGAGCGAAACAGAAGGAACACGCGTGGGCACACCCGACGTAGGGATTGAGGCTCCAATCGAACGGCATGCCTTGCACGCGGTTGAGAGCGCTCTTCGCGTCGATCTCTCGGTAGGAGATGTCGGTCAATCGGATGCTCCCCGAAAACCCGACCATAGAACATCAGTTCTATCAGGTCAAGGGCACTCCTTCTTACCCAACCCATACCCGAAGGGCGAAAAGCGCTCCGTACACTCGACGCAGGTTCGTGCCCACGAAAGCGGATCGGCCATATGGCTCGTTCCCGCGGGGCCGTCCCGATGCGGTCCCGGAGCCAGCTCCGCCGCCGGCTCGATCACGCGACCGCCTCGGTACGGTGATTCGGCGCGGCCTGCCCTGGCTCGGTGTCCTGGTGATCCCGGTGCTCTTGCTCGCCCTCGCCTTCACTCCGGTACCGAGTCCCGAGGATGTGCGCCCATCCCCGACCCCGACCCCCGCGATGAGTGAGGTCTACGCCCGGGTTGCGCCGGCGGTCGTGCAGATCCGTGCGGTGAAGCCGGACGGCACGACCCTTGAGGCTGGGTCGGGCGTGGTGATCGACGAGGCCGGCGACATCCTCACGGCGCTCCACGTCGTCCAGAACGTGCCGGTGCTATCCGTCCTTTTTGCCGACGGCACGGAGTCACGCGCAACCGTCATCTCCGAGGTCGCGCAAAGCGACATCGCGGCGCTCCGGCCGGCCAACCCACCCGCACAGGTCGTCGCCGCGACGCTCGGGAGCCCGAACACGTTGCGCATCGGCGATGACGCGATCGTCGTCGGCAACCCGTTCGCGCTCACGCGATCCCTCTCCACGGGCGTGATCAGCGGTCTCAACCGGAGCGTCTCGGTTCCGGGGCGCAATCAGACGCTCACCGGACTCATCCAATTCGACGCCGCGGTGAACCCGGGCTCGTCGGGCGGTCCGCTCGTGAACCGTGACGGCGACGTCATCGGTATCGTGACCGGGCTGGTGAACCCGACCGGAACGCCGGCGTTCAGCGGCGTCGGTTTCGCGGTGACCATCGACACGGCGGCGGGCGCGCTCGGCATACCGCCGGACTAGAGAAAGGGAAGCCTCATGGTCGATCAGCAGATCGCGGTTCCACCGGATACGGGGCGCCTGCTCTTCGAGATCAAGAAGGTCATCGTCGGGCAGGACCACCTGCTCGAGCGGATCCTCGTCGCGCTGCTCGCGCGGGGTCACCTGCTCGTCGAGGGCGTCCCCGGGCTCGCGAAGACCCTCTCGGTCAAGACCGTCGCTCAGGCCATCAGCGGCGATTTCAAGCGGATCCAATTCACGCCCGACCTCGTCCCGGCCGACCTCGTCGGGACGCGCATCTACAACCAGCGCGTCGGCGACTTCCAGACGTCGCTCGGCCCGGTGTTCACGAACCTCCTGCTCGCCGACGAGATCAACCGAGCGCCGGCGAAAGTCCAAAGCGCGCTCCTCGAGGTGATGCAGGAGCATCAGGTGACGATCGGTCGTGAGACGCACCGCGTTCCGGACCCGTTCCTGGTCATGGCGACGCAGAACCCCATCGAGACCGAGGGCACCTACGCGCTTCCCGAAGCGCAGGTCGACCGTTTCATGATGAAGGTCGTCGTCGGTTATCCGACCGAGATGGATGAGTTCGTGATCGTCGAACGGATGACGGGCCACCTTTCTCCGGTCGTGCCGGTGATGACGACCGATCGGCTCATCGCCCTCCAGCGCGAGGTAGACGAGGTGTTCGTCGATCCGACCTTGATGGAGTACGTCGTGCGCGTCGCCTCGGCCACGCGACAGCCGGCTGACTACGGGATCGGAGACATCGCCAAATACATCAGCTACGGGGCGAGTCCGCGAGCGTCGATCAATCTGGTCCTCGGCGGACGAGCGCTCGCGTTCCTGCGCGGACGGCGTTACGTCACCGGGCAGGACATGCAGGACCTCGCGCTCGACGTCCTGCGGCACCGGATCGTGCTCTCCTTCGAGGCGCTCTCGGACGATGTCACCGCGGACGAGATCATCAAGAAGGTCCTGAACCGTATCCCCGCGCCGACCGAGCCGTTGCAGGGACATGTCGCGCTCCGCGCCTGAGCGAAGGCTCGACCGGCTCGACTGGACCGTGATCCGCCGGCTGGACGGTCTGCTTCAGGGCGACTACCGCACGATCTTCAAGGGTCACGGCCTAGATCTCGCGGACATTCGCGAATACGCCTTCGGCGACGACGTCCGCCACATCGATTGGAACGTGACCGCTCGGCTTGACACGCCGTACGTGCGGGAGTACCTCGAGGACCGCGAGATCACGGCGCATTTCCTTCTCGACGTCTCGCCGTCCGTGGACTTCGGCACCGTGGACCGCCGCAAACGGGACCTGCTCATCGACTTCACGGCGGTGCTCGCACGTCTCCTCACACGGCACGGCAACAAGGTCGGCGCGACGCTCTACGGCTCGCGCGTCGAGCGGATGATCCCAGCGCGCGGGGGACGCATCCAGGTCCTCCGCATCGTCGACGAGCTCGAGCGCCGGCCCCATCTCGAACGTGCGCCGCTCACATCGCTCGCCGATCTCCTCGATGCGGCGATGCGTCGGCTCCGGCGCCGCTCACTCGTGTTCGTCGTCTCCGATTTCTTCAGCGCCTCCGGATGGGAGGAGCGCCTGCGGCGTATCGCGCGACGCCACGAGACCATGGCCGTCCGACTGGCGGACCCTCGCGAGGCTGAGCTGCCGGACATCGGTCCGGTGATCCTGACCGACAGCGAGACCGGCGAGCAGCTCCGCGTCGACACGCACGACGGCGGCTTTCGTGCCCGCTTTGCCGCCGCCGCCCGACGGCGGGAGGAGAGTCTCCGAACGACGTTCGACCGCGCGAGCGTCGACGAGCTCGTGCTGCGCACCGATGAGGACCTCGTCCGCACGGTCGTACGCTTCGCGCATGCTCGGAAGCGTCGGGCGGCGCGACGCGCCGCGATGAGCGCCACAGCATGACCTTCATCTGGCCGACGGCGCTCGTCCTCCTGGTCGTCGTTGCTGCGCTGGCGATCCTGTACGTCCTGGCCCAGCGCCGGCGGAATCGGTACGCGCTCCGCTACGCGAACCTCTCGTTGGTGCGCGAGGCCATCGGACAGGGTCCCGGATGGCGGCGCCACGTGCCACCGGCGCTGTTCCTGCTCGCGCTCGGCATCATGTCGGTCGCCGTCGCGCGACCGCAGGCCGTGGTCGCGGTGCCGAGCCAGGAAGGCACGGTGATCCTGGCGATCGACGTATCTGGGTCGATGCTCGCCGAGGACATGAAACCGAACCGGATCGAGGCCGCAAAGGCCGCGGCCCGAGCGTTCGTCGACAAGCAGAGCGACGACGTCAAGATCGGCGTGGTTTCCTTCTCTGGCGACGCCTCGATCGTTCAAGCGCCCACGACGGACAAGACCCTCGTGATCGCGGCGATCAATCGCCTTCGCGCGCAGCGCGCGACGGCGATCGGGCGCGCGATCCTCGTGTCGCTGGACGCGATCGAAGAATCCAATGGAAGTGAATCCGATCTTCCGAGCTCGATCCTCCAGTTGCAGCAGCCACAGGGTCCCGGGACCACGCCGCGGCCGACCGCGACAGTTCCGGCGTACTTGGTCGGCCAACATTCGTCTGCGTCGATCGTCCTTCTGTCCGACGGTCAGAACAACCAGTTCCCAGCCCCGCTCGACATCGTGGACCAAGCCACGAGCCGCGGCGTGCGGATCTACACGATCGGCGTCGGGAGCGCGAGCGGCACGATCGTCCGTCTGCAGGGACGCGCGGTCCGCACGGCCCTCGACGAGGCCACGTTGAAGAAGATCGCGGACCTCACCGACGGCGCGTACTTCAACGCTTCGACCGAATCGGACTTACGTGCGGTGTACGAGAACCTCACCACGGAGCTGGTGGTCCGGAACGAGAAGACCGAGCTGACCGCCTATTTCACGCTCGGCGCGGCGATCCTCGCGGTCCTCGCCGGCGCCTTCTCGCTTCTCTGGTTCAACCGCCTGCCATGATGGCCTAGCGGCCGTCACCGTTTTCGCGGTCCTTCGCCGTCGTGTCGTGCTCCGATGAGGTGTGCGCCGCAGCCTTCTCCGACGTCGCGACCTTCTCCGCTGCACTGAGCTTCTCTGGCGCGCTGACCTTCTCTGGCGCGCTGACCTTCTCTGGCGTGCTGACTATCTCCGCGGTGGTGACCTTCTCCGTGATCACCTTGTCCGCTGGCTCAGCCGGCAAGAGGCTTGTCGGTATGTACGGGATCGGCGCCGGCTTCGTTGGCGGAGCCGTCTTGGGCGCCTCGACCGGTTGCGCGCCTTGCGACGGCTGATCCGCGACCGGAGCCGACTCGGTCGAGCTGGGTGAGCTCGATTCCTTGGTTTGCTCTTCTCGCTTGTCGGCTGGGCCGATCGCCGCAAGCGGGGGTGCCTGCGTCATGGTCGGCGACTGCGGGACCGCCTGCGGGTCGGCGGCGACGACCTGGGGCGGCGCGGGAGTCTGGCCCGGCGCGCTTACCGTCGTCGACGCGCCCGCCGCAAGAGTGACGGTCGCGCCGCCTGCCGTCGCGTCGACCGTGCCACTGGTCGCGGTGATCGAGGTAGTGCCGTCTTCGCTTACGGCGACATAGAACCCTGAGCCCGCACGGATCACTGAAGCCATCGCCGCGCTGCGGACTTCGTAGCGGCCACCCGAGCCGATCGTCCGCGCGGCCGCGTACCAGACCCGACCGATCGTCTGCTCCATTCGGACCAGGTAATCGCCGGCGCTCGTCCGGACGAACTCGATCGTCAGGTCGCTAGAGCCATCCAGGGTCGCCGTGGATCCATCCGGGTAGGTGACCACGGCTCGCCCGCTTTCATCGGTCCTCACCGTGTCGCCGCTGCGAATCACGCGCTCGACCGTGACGTGCTCCGCCGCGCCGTCTCGGGACAACGTGACCTGCTGGGAGAGGACCTGGAGGAGTGCCGACTGACTGGCCGTCGGCGCCGCGATGGCAAAAACGCCCAATGCGGCCGCCCCCCCGACCACCCCACACATCGCTAGGCGTCCGATCGCGCCCACCGCTGCCATGAGGCTGGCGAAGTCCGGCCTGGCCGGCGACCCCTAGATGCATTAGTTGGCTGTCGTGGCGGTATCCACCCAGTCGGGTGAGTACCAACGGGTCACCAGGTCCTAGTACGGCACTAACCGAAGAACAGTGGCGCTATGCGGCGCCGTGTCAGCGAGTATCTCCCCGGCCGCGGTCGATCGATCGGCCCGCTCCCAGAGATCGCGAACGCGTACTCGACGATCGTCGATGCCGAGCTCGACGAACGTGACAGCGATCTCGCGGCTCGCGGTTCCGCGATTGAGCGCGGCGACGACGCGGCTGCCGCCTGCGAGCTCGCGCAGCCAGACCTCGCAGGCGTCTTTGCTCTGGACGCGGCGCCCCTGCCGACCGAGGGGATCCTGATCGATCGCGATGATCTCCGGCGCAGTGATGGCGCCGCGCACCTCGTCCGGCATATCCCGCAGATCGTTCCCCGCCATGAGCGGTGCGGCCAGGATCGCCCAGAGCGCGAAATGCGCGCGGCTCTCGTCGATCGTGAGCTCACCATTCCCGACCTCGAGCATGTCGGGGTCGTTCCAGTGATCCGGTCCCGAGAAGCGATGGAGGTCCGCCTGCCGATCGAGGATCGCCATCACGCTCGGCCAATCCGGTTGGATGTCCCAGGTCGTACGCCAAAGATGCCCGATCGATCCAGCCCACTCCCATGGCCGCGCTCGACCCCACTCGCAGATCGAAAGGACGATGGGCCGTCTCGTCGCGTGCACCGCCATGGCCCACTTCGCGTAGAGCGTGCGCGGGCCCATGCCGCTGGTGTGGCACCAGTCGACCTTCAGATAATCGACTCCCCACTCGGCGAATCGCCGCGCATCTCTGAACTCGTAGCCGAGACTCGCCGGCAGGCCCATGCACGTATTCGTTCCGGCGTCGGTATAGATGCCGAAGCCGAGGCCGAGTGCGTGCACGCGGTCGGCCACCGCGGCGATGCCCCGCGGGAAACGCGCGGGATCGGCGACGAGGTCGCCGTCGCGGTCCCGCTGTGGCGCCATCCAGCCATCGTCGACGACGACGTAGCGATACCCGGCGTCGCGCATCCCACTCGCGACCATCGCCTCGGCGCTCTCGATCACCAGCCGCTCATCGACGTTTCCCTTGAACCGGTTCCAACTGTTCCAGCCCATCGGCGGGGTCGGTGCGAGTCCATCGGAGAGTCGGCCGAGACCCATCAGGGCACCACCGCGACGAGATCGCCCGCGCCGTAGCGCGTGACGATCCGCCCCCCGGCATCGCGCGCATGCCCAGCGGTCGTCAGCGCGAGAACGCTGCCGCCGAACCCGCCGCCGACGAGACGCGCTCCGAGCACATCAGGATCGTCGTCCGCGATCGCGACGAGACGATCGAGCTCCGCTGTCGAGACTTCGTAATCGTCGCGAAGCGATCGGTGGGACGCCCGAAGGAGCTCGCCCAGCTGTCCCATGTTCGCCGCACGCAATGCGGTGACGGCCGCGCGGACTCTTGCGTTCTCGCTGAGGACATGACGCACCCGACGATCGAGCGGCGGCGGAAGGCGATCGAGAATCTCGATCTCGGAGCGGGTTTCGAGCTCGCGGAGCGATGCGATCCCCAGGTGCTGGCAGGCAGCGTCGCATTCCTCGCGTCTTGTGTTGTATCCCCCGGAGGCGTGGTCGTGTCGGGTCGCCGAGTCGATGACCGCAAGCTCGAGGTCTTTCGGCAACGCGATCCGCTCCATCGAGCGATCGCGCAGATCGATGAGGAGCGCCTCCCGCTGCGTCCCGTACACCGATGCAAGCTGATCGAGGAATCCGGCGCGCGCTCCGACGTACGGCCCGTTCTCGACCCGGTGCGCGATGTCGACGGTGACCTCGTCGGAAAGACCGAGATCCAACAGGTTGTCGAGGGCCCGAAGGAACGCGATCGCGAACGCCGCGCTGGATCCGAGTCCCGCGCCGGGCGGCAGCGTGGCCGACACCACCGCGTCGAAGCCGGTCACTTCGGCGCCGCGCGCGCGCAGCTCCTCGGTCAGTCCGCGGACTCGGTCCGCCCAGGAGCCGTCTTTCGTCGCGACATCGCGCCGCGAGTAGCTGACCTCCTGCGGCTGGAGGTCGGCGTCGGTCACAAGATGAACGACGTCATCGGCCCGCTCGCGCAGGGCGATCTTCACCCCGAGGTCGAGCGCGATCGGCAGGACCAGCCCGTCGTTGTAGTCGGTGTGCTCGCCGATGAGGTTGACCCGGCCGGGCGCACTACCGACCGAGACGGGAGGCATCGCCGCCCGACGATACGCGGGCGGCGCGCGTTTCCTGGCTAGCTCGACTCTACGTTGCCGCCACCGACCTTATCCGGCGTCGGAGTCGCCGCCGCGTTCGCCGCGTCGCCCTGAGCGGGTACCGTGCCGGTTGCGAAGTCGGACAGCGCAGCCTTGGCCACGCTCGGATCGATCAGGCTCATCGCGTCGCGCTCGGGAAGGGGTACGCCGACCTCCTGCTCGAGCTCCTCGTCGTCGAGACCTTCCTTCTCTGCCATCGTGCACCTCCGTCCCGGACCATCGCCGCAAGAGAGGTGCCGGCTCGCGCGCATCGCCCACGTCGTGACGATCTCGGCGACGGCGATCCGCTCGAATGGGAGCGTAAACGCGCCGCCGGGGAGGCCTGAGCCCTTCGCCTCGCACTGCGAGAGACTTAGCGCGTGCGGTTCGACGGTGGTCTCGATGTCCAGCGCGCGATGGCGATCTACGCGCACCCCGACGACGCCGAGTTCGCGCTCGCCGGCACGGCCGCGACCTGGGCGAAAGCGGGCGTCGAGTTTGTGTACTGCATGATCACCAACGGCGCTTCGGGCTCGCAGGATCCGGACATGACTCGCGCCCGCCTCCGCGAGATCCGTCTCGCCGAGCAGCGCGACGCGGCGCGGATCCTCGGGGTGAAGGAGGTCGTCTTCCTCGACTTCGAAGACGGCTACCTCGAGCCGACGATCGACGTTCGCCGTGCCGTCGCTCGCCAGATCCGGATCCACCGTCCCGACGTGATCTTCACCATGGACCCGACGATGCGCTACGGCGGTGGGTACGTGAACCATCCCGACCACATCGCCGCTGCGGAGGTCGTCCTCCGGTCCATCAACCCCGACGCATCGACGCGCCAGATGCTTCCGGAGCTCTGGCAGAGCGAGCATCTCGAGCCGCACAAACCCAAGGCCCTCTTCCTCGTCTCCTTCGGAAAGCCCGACGTCGTCATCGACGTCAGCGACGTCGTCGAGCTCAAGCTGGAGGCCCTGCGGGCGCATCGATCACAGATCGAGCCGGACAGCCTCGAGTTCGTCAAGAGCTGGATGAAAGAGGCGGGCAAGAAGAAGCGCTATGCCTACGCGGAAGGCTTCACCGTTCTGCGCTTCGACCAGGAGGGACCGCCCCGGCGGAACGTTACGCGTGGAGCGCGGACAGCACCTCGAGCGCGTGGCCGTCGGGCTTCACGGAGTACCACGACCGCTCGACGCGGCCGTCGCCGCCGATAAGGAACGTTGAGCGGATCACGCCCTCGCCTCGACCAGGCCGCTCGCCCCACGCGCCGTAGGCCTCATGGACCGAGCGGTCGGGATCGCTGAGCAACCGCAGGCGTAGCCCGTACTTCTTGCGAAAGGCCTGATGCGATTTCGCGTCGTCGCGCGAGATCCCGAGGACCGGCACCCCGAGCGTCTCGAACTGCGGAAAGTTCTCGGTGAACTGGCACGCTTCGGTCGTGCAGCCCGGCGTGTCGTCTTTGGGATAGAAGTACACGACGTACCGCGATCCCCCGAGGTCCTTCGTCGAGAGTGTCTTGCCTTCGTCGTCCTCGAGCGAGAAAGCTGGGGCGGTGTCGCCACGCTTGAGCTCCACGCCGATCAGCGTAGGGACTTTATTGGACGTACGCCGCGCGGTAGGCCTCGAAGCGCGAATAGAACGAATCCGTCGATTCGCCGAACGCGGCCGCGAAGGCCTGATGCCACTCCTGCCCGGCGCCGACCCGGGTGCACCAGTCGCGGATCGAAAGAAGCCCTTTCGCCGCGAGCAGGCGATCGACGGCGAGATACGAGACGGAGAACGGGTTCGCGGCCGCCGGCCACGTCGTCTCGAGCGATCGCAGCGTGACTTGCTGGGTGGCGCTTGTGAGCTGACGCTTCGTGAACGTGTCCATGTTGGTCGCGGGAATGAGGCCGTCCGCGACGAGGGCGCGGTACGCGAACGATTCGGCCATGCCTTCGGCGATCCAGCGAACGCCGACCATGCACGCGTTTCCACCGAGTGCGTACTGCCACAAGTGAACGTACTCATGCGCGGCGAGCTCGGTGCGCTCGGTGTCCGGCGACCACGTGTCCGGTGCCGACGCCGGAGGATCAGCCCAGGCCGGGTTCGCCGTCACGATCTCGTAGCTGTCGCCCACCGTGAGGCAGCAGTAACGCTGCGTCCCGTCGCCGACGTACACGTGAATCGTCGACGCGGTTCGGCGCGTACCGCCGGCATTCGCATCGAGGAAGGCGCTCACATGCTGCACGCCCTGATGAACGAGCGCGATGTCCTCCGCCGAAACACCCGGGTCGATCTGGAAGCGGACGCCGATCGGATCGGGCGGCGTCGCGCGGGGCGCCGATCCGTCGGGATTCAGGACCGTGACCTGCCAGAAGACGCCGATGTCCTCGAGCCACGACGCGCCCTCCACCAGCGGGCGTACGTAGAGCCGATAGGTGCCGGAATTCGTGGGCGCCCGGACGGCGAACTGGAACCACGCGACCTGTCCGGGACCGACGTACGGCGCGGGCTGGACCGCGACGCGGTTGAAGCGCGGCCATCCGGTGGCGGGTGACCCGAGCGCTCCGTCGCCACCGAGGATGCTGGGCTGGTCCTGCCCCGGTTCGCTCGCCCACGTGCCGAGGTAAGCGGCCTCGCCGAGGCGACCGCCGACCCAACCGAGAGAACCTGAGTTGTAGTAAGCGAGGGTCGCGGTGGCAGTATCGCCCGGACAGAGCCGCATGTAGCCGCTTTGCCCGTACCACGCCGCGTGGAATCCGGGCAGCTTCGGTGGCAGAGATGTCGGGGGCGGGATGCCCGGGCCGACCTGGTCGGTGCACGTCAGGGCGACGACCGCCCGCGATTGCGCGAGCGTCGCCACGACGAGAGCGACCGCGAGGAGCACCCGCATCTGCCGGTGGAACCGCCAGCGGCCTGTCCTGTTACGGCGGCAGGGACCCTTTACTTCTGATACAGGCGAGCCGACCCCCTACTTCGGTTCAGCCTCGTCCTCATCTGGCCAATCGACGAAGCGTTCGAGCGCCGCGCGGGTGATCCCCCCGGTACGGAACCAGCGGTGTCCCTCCGCCTCGCCGCCTGGGCAATAGGCCCACCCGCCCTGTTCGGCAACGTTGAAGGGGCTCGATGGATCCAGCGGCTTCTTCTTCCGATGGTCCTTCCGCACGCAGATGAATTGGATGAGGGCGCGATCCACAGGAAGAGATTACGCGGAATGTGAGGGAGGCTGACAAACGGCCTCTCTCGTCCTTGCCGTAACCTAATTATTTACTGAGCGGGTGGCGAGAATCGAACTCGCGATCAGACGTTGGGAACGTCTTTTGTTACCACTACAACACACCCGCGTTCCGGCCCCATTTTATGTGCTAGCCCGCCAACCTCGTCCAGTTGAATTCCTGCGCCGTCTTTCGTCGGTGACAGTTGGCGCACCGAACATCACATTGTTCGATTTCGGCAAACACGTCTGACCATGCAGCGTGCGTGGCCAGACGTGCCACGTCATCCCTCTTGGCCGTTCGATCGCGATGATCGAACTCGAGCACAAGGGGTTCCGACTCGCCGCAGTCAACGCATGGATGCTCTTTCAGGTAGGCGAGAAGATGCGCGTGATTTCGCCCGCGGCTCCTTATTCGGCTCTGATGTGCCTTTCGGAGGTACTTCTCACGATTCAGCCGGTAGTGCTTTCGGCTGTACGACGACATACAGGCGAGACACTTCGAACCCCGCTTTCCGGTCCGTCGATTCTTGAACGAAAACATGGAAAGAGGCTTCATGACTCTGCATGTGCCGCATCGCTTCCGCACACCAGTCGCCTCACTAACGAACTCTAGAGGCCTCAGCTGAGGCGATACATCAACGAACGGGTCCCCGGTTTTCTTTGACTGCCAGTTGAACTGAAATGCCGTGCGTCGGCGATGACAGTTGGCACATCGCACGTCGCACTTTGCGATCTCGTCAAGAACGCGTGGCCACGGCTTATGGACCGCTAGCACTGTCACGGCATAGCGCTTTCGCGCAGGATCACGATGATCAAAGTCGAGCACGACTATGTCGGTCTCACCGCAATCGACACACGGATGCGCGCGCAGGTACTCGCGCAGCAGCGGACGGTTCTCTTGACGGTAGCGCTCGATCCGCGCGACCTCTTGTCGGATGTACGTCGATCGATTTCGCAGGTAGTGCCCGCGGCGATAGACGGCATGACAAGCTCGACAGCGACCCTGCCGGGTTCCCTTCGCCTTGTTCGCGAACGCGAACGCACCGACCGGCTTGGTCTCGCCGCAGTCGTAGCAGCGTCGAGTCGCGGATTCGGACACGAGCGGCCTCGCGAGGTCCGGGTCGGTCCTTCCTCCGCCTGATGGCCTCTAGAACAGGTATTCTATTTAATCGCAACCAAAAAAGCAAGCGGCTCGAACACACCGGGCCACATAAACGACGAAGGCGATAGCTTCGGGCCGATGCCCTGGAAGAAAACTCCACCAGAGATCGCAGCTGCATTCGAGAAGGCGAAGCCGACCGATCCCGCGGTCGTTTCACGGCCGATGTTCGGCTACCCGTCCGTGTTCCTGAACGGCAACCACTTCGCCGGCACGTTCCAGGACAAGATCGTGGTGCGCGTCGGGAAGGATCCATCGTTCGCGTCCGCCAAAACGGCGAAGCCGTTCGAGCCGATGCCCGGACGTGCGATGGGCGGCTACGTGGTCGTCCCCGACGCGGTCGTCAAAAGCCCTGCGAAGCTCCGTGAGTGGATCGGCGAAGCGCGTGACTATGCGAAGACGCTGCCCGCAAAAGGTGCGCGCCCAACCAAAGCTATCGCCGTCAACACGGCCAAAACGGCGAAGGCGACGAAGAAGAAGCGGTCCTAGCGGACCGGCATCCTCCGCGCGGAGAGCGGGATCGACTCCTGCACTTCTTCCGCAGGCTGCTCCGTGGCGCTGATCACCACGCCCGCGGCGAGCGCGAGACACGCCCCGACGAACGCCGCGATGAAGAGCACGCTGGACGCCGGACGTTCAGGGGCGGACGCGATGGGCGACCACGACTCCGCGAGCATGAACAGGATGACGGCGCCCGAGACGACGCCGCTGCCGACGGCGAACACGTAGAGGGCGAACCATCGCTTCGGCCGCCGGAGCATCGTGTCGAACAACGTCCGCATCAGGCGCGTCACGGTCCAGACGGTGAGCGCGGCCAGAGTCCACATCAGCACCGTCGCGATCCATGTCTCGCTGGCGGCGCTTGCGAGCCGCGATACGAGGTTCACCATCTGCTTGCCCAGCTCATTTGCGTCGAGCTGGGTCATGAGCGGTCCGAAGCGGTCGTTCGGCGACTGCAGAAGGGTCACCAGGGCAGCCTTCGTGTCCGCGGCACGCCCCGGACTGAAGAGCGAATCTTGTCGCAGCGAGAGGCCGGTCTGCGCGAACGCGCCGAGTGACTGTGCGCCAAGCGCGATCGCGAAGACCATCGTCAGCACGGAGCCGACACCAACGGTGATCACGCCCGTCAGCCCGAAGACTGCGGCGGTCGTGAGGATGAGCGCTGGCGCGAGCCCGAGCGGCGTCAGCACCGGCATCGCCATACCGAGAGCGACCTGTTCCGGCGAGATATCCCGGAGCCAGATGTACACGCCGACGACCGCGAAGACGAACGCAAGTCCCGGAACGAACACGAAGACGAATGCGGTGAGCATCACCCAGGAGATCGCGAGGGCGATCCCGAGCTGCCCGGCGATGCCCACGACGGCCACGAGCGCGGCCGCGAGCAGCGCACCAACCGGCTCGAACCCGGCGAGCGTCGCCATCGCGAAGACCGGCAGGGCCGTGAAGAGGGCGAAGAACACGGTGCGGATCCAATGCCCGTAGCTCGAAAGCAGGGCGACCACCGGACTCTGTTCGGTCCGTGGCACAAAGTCCTGCAGGGGATCGGTCATCACCATCCGCGTGGTGGCGAGCTCTTTGTCGATGTTCTCGATCCGGTGAAGGGCTGACGCGAAGTCGCTCGCCTTCTGGAAGCGTAGGTTCGGCTGCTTCGCGAGGGCCTTCAGCACGACGCTGTCGACCTCCTTGGGCAAGGAAGGACGAAGGTGGCTCGGTGGGACCGGCTGGCGTACGAGGTGATCGCGCAGCAGCACGGCCGCATTCGAGCTCGTGAAAGGCGGCTTGCCGACGAGCCCCTCGTAGAGGACGAGCCCCAGGCCATAGATGTCCGACTGCACCGAGGCCTGCCTGCCTTCGACACGCTCGGGCGCGACATACATCGCGGTCGCGTAGAGCTGCGGCGTGTCCGCATCTTCCTGGGGAGTACGCGCGATCCCGAAGTCGCAGATCTTGGCGACGTCGGCGGCGTCGAAGAGGATGTTCGACGGCTTGAGGTCGGCGTGAACGATCCCCTTCGAGTGCGCGAACGCGAGGCCGTCCGCGATCTCCGTGGCGACCTTCACCGCCTCGCCCGGCTTGAGCGGTCCGGTGGTCTCGAGGCGCTGCTTGAGCGACCCACCGCCGAGGTACTCCATGACGATGAAGGGCGAGTCGTCGACCTCGCCGACGTCGTACACCGCGACGATATTCGGGTGAGAGAGCTGCGCGAGCGCGCGCGCCTCTTTCACGAACATGTTGCGGGTCTTCCCGTCTGCCGCGGCCGCGGGATCGAGGACCTTCAGCGCGACGTCGCGGTTCAATGCTTGATCGCGGGCCAAGTAGACCTGCGACGAGCCGCCTACTCCGAGCGGCTCCTCGATCTTGTAACGACCTTCTAGAACCCGCTCCATTCCCAACTCCGTGCCCCTCGCTCGCTCGCCGACTATAGCGCCGGCGTTACGTGTGACGACATGTGCAAGCGGGTTCGACATAGCACCTGCCCCTTCCGACCCCGCCTCCCCAGTTCGTGAACGAGGCGCGCGTAGACCCGTTTCGACTCGCCACCGAACGGATACTTCGCGCGCGAGGCGCTAGTGCGGAGCGAAGCAAAGCAGCAGGACGGTCGGGCGCGATTTGCGCACGACCACCTACGGCTTGGTGGTCGTTCCGCTCGTGGTGCTCTTCGCGGGCAGCTTTCGATCGACGAACGTGGCGACCTCGGTGCCGATCTTGGCCTTGAGGGCCGTCGCCTGATCCGCGGTGATCTTGTTCGCCGTGACCGCTTGGTCAATGCGAGCGCTCGCCGCATTCGCCAGCGCACCCACGAGTCCATCGCGGCTCTTGCCGGGTGTCGTGCTCGCGATCTCGCCGAGGCTCTTTCCCGCAGCCAGCTGAGCGCGGATGTCCTGCGGGGCCAGGCCGAGGTACGTCTGGCCCGCCTGCAGAAGGTCGCCGAGGAAGCTCTTCACGTTCGTGCCGACCGCGGTCGTGCGCGGCTTGGCCCACGTGCGGTCGACGAACGTCGCCACCCGACCAGGGAGGGCGTCGTGGAGCTTTTTCGCTTGATCATCGGTGATCTTCTTGTTGGCAAGGGCCTTGTCGATATCGGCATTGCCGGCCGTCACGAGGTCGGCGACCAGCCCGTCGCGGCTCTTGCCCGCTGTCCCGTTGGCGAGTGCTCCGAGGCTCGTTCCAGGGAGCTTGGCGCGCAGATCCTTGTCGGTCATGCCCAGATACTTCGCGGACTCGCCAAGGAAGTCGCGGATCACCGCTTCGACCTTTACGCGCGTGCCGGCCGCGTCCTTGAGCGCGGCCAGGATCGCGTCTTCCTGGGCCTGAGTGATCACGCCTTTGGCTCGCAGGCCGTCGAGGAGGTCCTTGAGCTTGTCGTGCTTGATGTCGTTCGTCGCGACCAGGTTGCTTTGACCGAACAGGGCATCAGTGGTGGTGGTGGAGGCGTCAGGGGCGAACGCGGCGAAGGCGACCGCACCAAAAAGACCGACGCTGACAATGGCCGCCCCGATCGCGAGAGAGACCTTTCGATTGATGGACCGCATTTCCACGCCTCCTCTGACGTCTTGCCCTTGACTACCACCTGTCTAACGCATCTGTTTCCCACGCATGCCTGGTTGGCGGGCTCCGCGCGAAGTCCTTACATCCGCTTAACATCCTCGTGCTCCGTGCGGATCACGTTCGCGGCCGCCGAGGTCGCTCCCTACGCCAAGGTCGGCGGCCTCGCCGATGTGGCAGGCTCGCTGCCGCAGGCGCTCGCCGCGCTCGGGCACGAGGTCACGGTGTATCTGCCACTGCACCGATCCCTCGACCAAACGAAGTACGCAATCCCCGGGAGCGCGGAGCGCACGCGCTCGGTCCCGTACGGTGAGGCCCACGCGCGGATCGAGTACCCGGAGATCGTGCGGGATGGCGTGCGCACCGTCTTCGTCAAGCATGCTCGGATCGGTCGCGACAAGGTCTACGGCTATCCCGACGACGCGAAGCGGTACGCGCTCTTCTGCCGAGCTGTGGTCGCGGATCTCATCGACGCGCCTCCCGACATCGTTCACGCCCACGACTGGCACGCGGCGCTGCTCATTCCGCTCGCGGCGCGAACGCGCCGGCTCTCCGGGGCCGCGACCGTCTTCACGATCCACAACCTCGCGTACCAGGGGAGAACCAGCGCGGAGGTGCTCAAGCTTGTTGGCCTCCCTCGCGCGCGCCTCCCGATCGAGGACCGCAACGAGGCAAATCCGATGGCGCGGGCCATCGCGACCGCGGACATCATCTCGACGGTCAGCGAGCGATACGCCGAGGAAATCCTGACACCCGAATTCGGGGAGCGGCTCGACGGCATGCTTCGCGAGCGACGCGCCGACCTCTGGGGCATCACCAACGGGATCGACACGTCGTTCTTCGATCCTGCCCGCGACCCGCAGATCGCCGCGCGCTTTTCGGCTGACGATCAGACCGGCAAGGCGACCGACAAGGCCCAGCTCCAGAAGGAGACCGGCCTGGCCGTCGAGCCGAAGGCGCCACTCTTCGGCGTCATCGGGCGTCTTGTCGAGCAGAAGGGCGTCGATCTGCTCACCGCCGTGGCGCCGTGGCTTCTCGACAACGGAGCCCAGCTGGTCATCCTCGGCACGGGCGAGCCGACGTACGAGGCGAAGTGGAAGGACCTCGCGGCCAAGATGAAGGGCCGTCTGGCGCTGACGCTTGGCTTCGATGCGTCGCTCGCGCAGCGCATCTACGCGGGAGCCGACCTCTTCCTGATGCCGTCGCGCTTCGAGCCGTGCGGGCTCGGTCAGCTCATTTCGCTGCGCTACGGGACGATCCCCGTCGTGCGCGCCGTTGGCGGCCTCGCGACGACGGTCCACGACGTCGACGCGGACGCCGGACGCGGGAACGGGTTCTCCTTCAAGCGGTACGAGGCCGCCGCGTTCGCCGATGCGCTCCAACGCGCGCTCCACCGCTATCGCGCGGATGGCGAGCCGTGGGTGGCACTCCGTACCCGAGCGATGCGCGAGGATCACTCGTGGACCGCATCGGCCAAGCGATATGTCGAGATGTATTCGGCCGCGGCGAAGGCCCGGAGGGCGGCGTGAAGACCGACGTGAAGCGTTCGATCGGCGGGCTCGAGGAGCTGCTCGGGACGCTCCCCCCTGAAGCCCGCGCAGCGGCGTCGCGGATCTTCGCCGTCTCGACCACCGTCGGCCGGCTCGACGCGCCGACGGAAATGCACGACTGGATCGCCAAGCAGTTCGGCTCGGTCGACGCGGTCAGCGCGCAGCGGATCGTGCGCGTGACGAATCTCGTGATGCTCGAGGGCGCGCTCTTCAACGATCTGCGCGCCCGTCGACCCGCCGAGGTCAAAGGGGCGGACGAGGTCCGCGAGACGATCGAGCGTTCGCGGGGCGATCCCTTCTGTCATCCCGAGACCGGCACGCCCGCCGACACGTTTGGCCGGGTGAAGGGTGCACACGGCATCACCGCATCGAATGTCGCCAAATACGACGCCTACCACGGCGTCCTCGTCTTCGACGACCATGATCCGCTCGCCACCATGGACGCGGGTGTCATCCGAGATCGCCTCGTGACAGCACGGCGTTGGGCGGAAAGAGTCAACGAAGAGGACCCGGCCGCGAGGTACTACTTCCTCCTCTGGAACTGCCTCTGGCGGGCCGGTGGATCGATCGTCCACGGCCACATGCAGATGACGGTCACCGCCGGGATGCATTACCCGAAAGTCGAGCTGTTGCGCAGAAGATCACTCGCCTACGACGAGCAGCACGGCCGCGACTACTTCGACGACCTCTGGCTCGTGCACGAAGCGCTCGAGCTCGGCGACGAACGCGACGGGGCCCGGGTCTTTGCCTCGCTTGCGCCGGTGAAGGAGAGCGAGGTGGTCATCGTCGGCCGTCCGGGGGATGACGAGCGCTCCCTCGCAGGCGCGATCGCGCACGTCGTAGCCGCCTACCGCTCCCGCGGAGTCGTCTCGTACAACCTCGCCCTGCTACTGCCGCCGCTCTCCGCAGACGGCAACGACTGGCGGCGCTTTCCTCCGCAGGCGCGACTCGTCGATCGGGGCGATACCGCGAACAAGACGAGCGACATCGGGGGGATGGAGCTCTATGCCGCGGCGGTCGTCGCCGGCGACCCCTTCCGGCTCGCGGAGGTCATCCGCTCCTAGATCAGCGCAAATGACGGTCGGACTTGATCGTGCGTTGGTACCCCTACGTATTCATCATCGAACGTAATCTGAATGGGGAGCGACATCGACGTGACGGGTCGATGGAACGCTTCACGCCCAAGCTCGCACATCCGTCGCTTTGCGGCGACCGCCGATCGATCTTCGACCCCATAGCGCTATTGACGCTTGCTTCCCCCCTTGCGTAGTGTGCGAGACAGTGGCCGAGCACTCATTCGTCTCACGCAGGGACAACACTTTCCGCGAGTTCCCACCCGCGTCGGCACAGCTCGCGATGGTCGTTGCCTTCTATGGCGATCTCACCGTTTGGATCCGCAAAGCCGATGCGGCCGGCTGGCACTTTCCGACGAGCGGTCGCAAGTCGGGCGAGACGATCCTCGAGGTCGCGAAGCGCGAGCTCTGGGAATCGGCGCGGATCGTTCCGCCCCGTCTCGATCTTCTCGGTGCGATGCGTTACGCCGGGATCGGCTCGCCGGGCCACGGTGTCGCGACGAAGAACACGACGGCGTACGTGTATATGTGCGAGGTGAGTCACCTGTCTTGGTGGTACGACGCTCCCGAGAAGGAGAAGGTCACGGAGGTCGGAGTCTTCCGGACCCTCCCGGATCCGATCGCATCCGAATCGGTCGAGGTCGTCCTCGAAGCCGCGCTCCGCGCTCGCCGCACCGGTCTTCGTTAGGAGCGGAAGAGCCGCGAGATCCCACGGACCAACGCATCGCCGCTGAGCCCATCACCGAAGTAGTCGTCCCCAATCCGCACCTCGAGATGCAGATGCGGTCCACCCTGCGGATAGCCTGAGCTCCCGACCGCGCCGATCACGGTGCCTGCGGTAACGCGCTCACCGACGGAAAGCTCCGCGACCGCGGAGAGGTGTGCGTATCGCGTGACGACTCCGCGGCCGTGATCGATCCACACTTGCCGGCCGCGGATGCGGTCGAGGGTCGGAGCCGGCGTGTACCCCAGCTGCATCGCCTCGAAGAGCGCGACGTCTTGCTGCTCGCGGGTCCAGTCGAGAAAGCTCGCGTCGACCCGGATCACCGTGCCGTCCGCGGCCGCCAGGACGGGCGTCCCCGGATCGGCGGGGAAATCGATCCCCTCATGGATCCCCGCGCGGTAATCGCGCGGCGCTCCGGGAAGAAGGTCGAGGTCAGCTGGGAGCTCGGCACCCTCGATCGGCAGGACGAAGCGGCCGTAGAGACGGCCATCGCTTCGGGCGCGCCGATCTCCGACATCGAGACTGAGCGAGGTCGCGGTTGTCGGGATCGGCGTGTACCGCGGACGGGAGACGGCCGCGCTATCGGCGGGCCGCGCCGAAGGGACCGAGGCAGCGACCGCGGCGGCGCCAAAGAGCGCGACGGCGACGATCGCGAGAACGATCCGGATCACCTTCCTACGGTACCGGCCAGGCTTGTTCGCGCGTCCCCGCAATGCCGTGTCATTCGCCGATTTGACTCCGATGACTGATCTGCTACTACGCCGTAGTACATGAGGCGTCGACTTCTGCGGTCAGGATTCCTCGCAGCGCTCGGGCTCGCGACCGGCGAGCTGGGCGCGGCGGTCGCGCCCTTCGTTCGCGTGAACAAGATCGAGGGTCTCGGGAAGCCCGTGGCGATCGGAAGTGAGGCGCAGATCCTCCGGGAGTTCGCCGCGACGGATGACCGGCCGATCCTCTTTCGCGAAGGCCGATTCTTCCTGCTGCACCGGCCGGGCGGGATCATCGCCGCGTATCGAAAGTGCACGCACCTTGGCTGCGCGGTCCCGTGGAACGACGCCGAGGACCGTTTCGAGTGTCCATGCCATGGGTCGCAGTACGACAAGCACACCGCGGTGGTACTCCGGACGCCCGCGCCCAAGCCGCTTCAGCTCTTCCACATCGCGCGCGACGGCACTGACGGTCTCGTGGTCGACACCAACCCGCTGCATGTGATCGACCGCAGCGGCGCATGGGACCCCGCGGTGATCGAGATCAGCGATGTCCTGGACTCTTCCTAGCCCTCTAAGGACCGGTCCTGCTCAGGGCCGCGGGGAGTCCTCGCCGCCGTAGCTTTCCCCAACCGACGGGCAGACCGGCCAGCGCAGCCCACAGCGCCGACGCCGTCACGAGCGAGAGGAGCTGCCGGTAGCCAAGCTGCATCGGAAGTCCGACGAGCGCCCAGGCGATGCTTTCACCGTCGAGCTTCATCGCCTGCGCCGCGGCGAGCAGCTGGAGGCCCGTCGAAAGGGCGAACAGCACCACGAACTCGAATCGCACTCCGGCGACGATCACGCCATAGACGAGGACAGCGTCCACCGCCGGCGAGAGCAGCGGGAGGAGGTAGCCGAACACCAGCAGGTAGGGAAGGCCGAGCCGGCCGACGTTCGTCGCGCCGCGGGTCGGCGCGCCGCTGTGCTTCCACAGGACCTGTAGCGTCCCGTAGGACCAGCGGAAGCGCTGGCGCCACAGCGCCCCGATCGCGGTGGGTACCTCAGTCCAGGCGCGTGCGGCCGGCGCATGGCGGATATGCAGTCCCGCCTCGCCGATCGCGACGGTGAGATCCGCATCTTCTGCCAGCGTGTCGGTGGGAAACCCACCGACCGACTCGAGCGCGTCGCGCCGGAACGCGCCGAGGGCCCCAGGCACGACACTGATCGCGTCGATCTGATCGAAGAAGCGGCGATCGAGGTTGATCCCCACGACGTACTCGAGGTGTTGCATCGCTCCGAGCAAGTTCGAGCGATTGCCGACCTTCACGTTCCCGGCGACGGCTCCGACGCTCGGGTCGCCAAGTGGCTTCACCAGCTCCGCGAGGGCGTCACGTTCGACGATCGAGTCCGCGTCCACGACCACGATCACCTCCGCGTCCGTCGACGCGAGACCATGGTTCAGCGCCGAGGCTTTGCCGCCGTTCGGCTTCTGGAGCACCAGGACGCGCCGATCATCGCCCGCGGCCTCGCGCGCAACCGCCGCGGTCCGATCGTCCGATCCGTCATCGATGACGACGATCTGGAGATCGGGATACGCGCTCGCTCGGAGCGAAGCGACACACCGGGAGATGACGATCTCTTCGCGATACGCCGGAACGAGCACGGCCACCCGGACGCTCGGTCCGGTCGAAGCCTGTCGTTGGCGTGCATGTCGGGCCGCGACGAAAACGACAGTGATAAGGCGGGCGAGGTAGAGCAGCGTCGCGAGTTCCGCGGCTGCGGCGAGGGCGTCGCCAGCCCAGCGCGCGACGCGCGCGACGGCCAGGATGAGCTCGCCTGCCGCGGCGGGCAGAAGATCGAGCGACGCTGCAGCTCCGAGGCCCGCGAGGGACCGGAGTGGAGCAAGCGTGATGCGCTGAGTCCCGACGACAAGACGAGCGAGCTCGCTCGGATCATGGAGCACGACGAGCCCGTCCACCCCGGCCGCGTCGAGCGGCGGTGTCGCCGGCAGCATGGTCAGAAGTCCCAGCCCGCTCGCTCGAGCCACGAGGGTCAACGCGGTCTGGTCGATCGGGCCGGCGAGCAGCCGCGGCGGCGCGTACAGCTCGATACGCTCGTTCGCCGCCGATTCGACGGAACGCAAGCCCACGGATTCCGTCGTGCGCCAGGCCGGCTCCGGCAGCCCGGCCGAATCGAACTGGCCGATGCCGCCGTACGCGACGTCGTGGCCCGCCCTGCGGAGGTCGGATGCGAGCGATGAGTCGGCGATGACCATCTCCGCCGTGAGCGCGAAGGTCGCGGCCTGGTGCGGCTGCGCGAGGGCGGCGGCGACCGCGCGCGCCCCGCTCGCGTTGCGTGGCGATACCAGAAGTCCCACGCGGCCGCGGCCGATCGCGCCGCGATGCGCACCCTGTCGGTCGACGACGAGGATTGGCCCGGATCCATCGGCGCGCGCGAGCGGTCCGCTCGCCCCGACGACCGTGCCGCGCGCCGTGGCGTCGATCGTCGCCTCGAGCGCGAGGAGCGTGAGGATGGCGAAGAAAACGAGCAGCCGACCCAATGGCGGAGTCCTTATGGCCGCGGCGACGGCGTACGACCCCGTGGCGTGGTCGGCGGGCCGTTGGGTGTGTTCCGCGGCGATGGCGCCGGTGTGTTGCTCGTCTGAGGCGGTGGATTTGAGGTCGCGGCGGCCGTCGGTGCGGAGCTGAAGAACGGCAGCGGCAGACGGAAGGGGGCCGAGGTCGGTGTCGCGCCGCGCGGGGCCCCTTCAAGGGGAGCCGCTGGCGCGACCACTTGTTGCAGCGCGCCGACGAACGACGGAAGCAGCGGTCCGCCGTCGCTCGACAGGATGCCCGCGACGACGACGGCCAGGCTTGCGACGAGTACGACAGCGAATCCCGTCGCCGCGACGCGCGTGATCCGCCGGCGCGCCAAGGCGCCGCGCTGAAAGACGTGCACTGAGTGATTAACTAACCACGACGAGCGCCGAAAGGGGTCCTGCCCCTACTAGGCCGTAACGCTTCGTATACTTCGTGCCAGCGCTTCCACCTTTAAGGACCGGTCCTGCGAGGCCGGGAAGGGGGCTACCGAGACGACGACGCTACTCGGCGCGGACGACGTGCGCCGCGCCCTTGCCCGGATCGGCCACGAGATCGTGGAGCGCGACCGCGACCTTTCCCGTCTCGCGATCGTCGGCATACGCGCGCGCGGCGACGCGCTTGCGGCTCGCCTTTGCGAAACGATCCGCGCCAACGAAGGCGTCGAGATCCCACTCGGCGCGATCGACATCACCCTCTATCGCGACGATCTGACCCGGGTGGGCTACGCGCCTGTGGTGCGCGAGTCGGCGATCCCATTCTCGGTCGACGACCGCGTGCTGGTGCTCGTTGACGACGTGCTCTTCACCGGTCGGACCATCCGGGCGGCGATGGACGCGCTCGTCGACTACGGACGGCCGCGCGCGATCCGTTTGGCGGTGCTGGTCGATCGAGGCCATCGCGAGCTCCCGATCCGCGCCGATTTCGTTGGGAAGAACGTGCCGACCGCCATCGATGACGACGTGCGCGTGCATCTTGTCGAGGTCGACGGCCGCGACGAGGTGGAGCTCGTCAAAGCTGAGGTACCGGTGTGAATCCGCAGTGGTCGCGCCGGCACGTCCTCGACACCGATGACTGGTCGCGGGCCGAGATCGAGACCGTGCTGGACCAGAGCCGCGCCATGGTGGAAGTGCTGTCGCGGCCGATCCGCCGCGCACCGGCTCTGCGCGGACGGACCGTGATCCTCTTCTTCGCGGAGGCGTCGACCCGCACGCGTGTCTCGTTCGAGCTCGCCGCGAAGGCGCTTTCCGCGGACGTCACGAACATCACCGCCACCGGATCGTCACTCGAGAAGGGCGAGTCGCTGTATGACACAGCGCGCACGCTCGAAGCTCTCGGCGGCGACGTGCTCGTCATGCGGCACGCGAGCTCGGGTGCCCCCTACTTCGTCGCGCGACGCACCAGCGCTGCGGTCATCAATGCCGGCGACGGAACGCACGCACATCCATCCCAGGGATTGCTCGATGCGTTCACGCTCCGCGAGGCGCTCGGTGATCTCGAGGGCAAGCGCATCGCGATCGTGGGCGACATCCTGCACAGTCGCGTCGCGCGCTCGGACATCCACACGCTGGTGCCTCTCGGCGCGCGGATCACGCTCTCCGGACCGCCGACGCTCGTGCCGGCGGCATGGCGGTGCGGACAACCGCCATCGGGCGTGACCTATGAACCCGACGTCGATCGCGCTCTGGACGGTGCGGACGCGGCGATCGTGCTTCGGTTGCAGCGGGAGCGTCAGCAGGCCGGACTTCTCCCATCACTGCGTGAGTACTCGCGGGTGTGGGGCATCGATGTCGGTCGCATGGGGCGCATGCGCGCCGGCGCGCCGGTCATGCATCCAGGACCGATGAACGAAGGCGTTGAGATCGACGCTGCGGTCGCTCACGGGTCGCGCTCCCTGATCGAAAAGCAGGTCACGAACGGCGTCGCGGTGCGGATGGCGCTCCTCTATCTCCTGGCGGCGGGATCCGCCGCGTTGCTCGAGGACCGAGCATGAGCTTCGACCGGCGGCCCTTCGAAGCACGAGGCCTCCTCGTGGTCCCTGGCTTCATCGACCTGCACGCGCATCTGCGCGAGCCTGGTTTCGAGGAATCGGAGACGATCGCGACCGGCGCTCGGGCGGCGTTGCGCGGCGGCTTCACGACGGTTTGCGCGATGCCAAACACCGAGCCGGCGATCGACGCCCCCGGACTTGTGGCTCAGGTCGTCGCGCGCGCGGCGTCGGCCGCGGGTGCGCGCGTGCTGCCCATCGCGGCGATCACCAGAGGTCGCCGCGGTGCCGAGCTCTGCGATCTCGTGGAGCTTGCCGCGGCGGGCGCCGTGGCGTTCTCGGACGACGGCGCGCCGGTGTCCGATGCCGGACTTTTCCGCCACGCGCTCGAGTACTCACGCATCGCGGGCGCGCTGATCGTCGAGCATCCGCAGGACCTCTCCCTCTCGGCGAAGGGCGTGATGCACGAGGGCTCGGTCTCCGCGGAGCTCGGTCTCGCGGGCATGCCCGCCGCGGCGGAGGAGGCGGCGGTCGCGAGAGATCTGGCCCTCGTGAAGCTCGCTGGCGCGCGGCTCCATCTCACGCATCTTTCGACGGCCGGATCGGTCGAACTCGTCAGGCGGGCCAAGGCCGAGGGTGTTGCGGTGACGTGCGACGTCACGCCGCACCACCTCTCGTTGACCGACGAATGGGTCGCGGGCTCCCGCACGTTCGCGTGGGAACGCGCCGAACGCAATCGTGCGATGCCGTACGACGCCAACACCAAGGTGAATCCGCCGCTGCGGAGCCGCGCTGACGTGCGCGCGCTCTGGGCCGGTATCGCCGACGGCACGGTCGACGCGATCGCCACCGATCACGCGCCGCACGCGTCGATCCGCAAAGAGGTCGAGTTCGACCAGGCGGCCTTCGGGATCTCGGGGCTCGAGACCGCGCTGCCCCTGGTGCTCGGCGGTGTTCGCGCCGGATGGGCATCGTGGGACGCGGTTCTCGCTGCGCTCACGACCGGACCCGCGCGCGTGCTCGGCGTCCCGCCTCCGAAGGAGGACTGGATCGTGATCGATGCCGACGCTGAGTGGACCTTGGATGGCGAGGCTCTCATATCGAAGGGCAAGAACACTCCCCTGCTCGGCGCGAAGCTGACAGGGCGCGTGGTGGAGGTGGCGGTCGATGGCGACCTCAAGCTCAACGAAGGCCATGCCGCGGAAGCGGTCGGAGCCCGCTAAGCTCGAAGGACAATTGCATCTTTATGCATCAGGAACGTATAGTTATTCATCAATGACGCGGGCGGCAGTTCTCGGACTCGAAGACGGGTCGACCTGGTGGGGTGAGGCTTTTGGCGATGGTTCGCCCGCCTCCGGCGAGGTCGTGTTCAACACCGCCATGACTGGTTACCAGGAGATCGCATCGGACGCTTCATACAACGGCCAGATCGTCGTCCTCACGTATCCGTTGATCGGCAACTACGGGACCTTCGAGCGCGCCGCTGAGAGCCGCCGCCCATGGGTCGAGGCGATCATCGTCCGGGAGCTCGTCGCGAGCTGCCGCGAAGGCACGATCGATTTCGACGTGTACCTGCGGTCATTCGGCGTGCCGGGCCTCGCCGGGATCGACACGCGCGCGCTCGTTCGGCGCCTGCGCGCGAAGGGCACGCTTCGGGGCGCGATCCTGCAGGTGCCTCCGCACCGTGCACTCGATCCGGACATCGCGCGCGAGGCCGTGGCCAAGGCGCAGTCGATAGCTCCGCTCGCGTCGAAGCCACTCGTCGTGGAATCGACCGGTCTCGTGCGACAGGTTGGCAGCGGCCCGAAGGTGGCGCTGCTCGATACCGGCGTCAAGGAGAACCAGGTCCGTTGCCTCGTGCGCCGAGGGGCGACCGTCAAATCGTTCCCGGCAACGTCGAGCGCCCGAGCCATCCTTTCCTGGTCGCCGGACGGCATCGTGATCTCGAACGGCCCGGGCGATCCCGCCGCGATCCCGCAGATCGCCGCGACGACTCGCACGTTGCTCGACGCCGCGATGGCGCGTGGAGCGGAGCACCCGCTGCCGATCCTGGGCATCTGCCTCGGACATCAGCTCGTCGGACGGGCGATCGGTGCGACGACCTCGCGTCTACCCTTCGGACATCACGGCGCGAACCATCCCGTGCAGGACCTCCGGACGGGAGCCGTGGTCATCACAAGCCAGAACCACGAATTCCAGGTCGACGAGCATTCGATCCCCGCTGACTCCCACTTCGTCGTCTCGTCGCGAAACCTCAACGATGGGTCGGTCGAGGGTCTAGCCCACCGGACGCTCCCGGTGCGCACGTACCAGTACCACCCGGAGGGCGCACCCGGGCCCCGCGACAACGAGCCGGTCTTCGACACATTCATGGATACGATCCGCGAGGCGGTCAGCCGAAAGTGAAGCGCGAGTACGCGATCGTCGACGTCTTCACCGATCGTGCGCTCGCGGGCAATCCCCTCGCGGTGTTCCGCGACGGTAGCGGCATCGACGCGGGCACGATGCAGGCGATCGCCAAGGAGCTGCACCTCTCGGAGACGACGTTCGTGCTGCCGCCGGGGGCGAAAGAAGCGGACCGTCGCGTGCGGATCTTCACGCCAGACAACGAGCTTCCGTTCGCGGGTCACCCGACGATCGGCACGGCGTACATGCTCGCCGACGGCAAGGACGCCGAACTTCGTCTCGAGGAGGGGGTTGGGGTCATCCGCGTCACCGTGCGTGGCGGGTTCGTCCAGATGGAGCAGCCCCTTCCGTCCTTCACCGGAACGACGGTCACGCGAAAGGATGCGGCAGCCGCGCTCGGCCTGGCCGTCGAGGAGGTCCGCAGCGACGTGCCGATCCAGATGGCGTCCTCTGGCGTGCCGTTCCTCTTCATCCCGCTCGCGAACCTGAAAGCCGTTCGCCGGACGAGGCCTCCCGTCGGGCTCGACGGGAACGTCTACGTCTTCGCGATGAGCGCGGAGCGCTCGGGATCGCAGCTGCACGGCCGCATGTTCGGGGCGGGCATGGGCGTCGGCGAGGATCCGGCCACCGGCTCGGCGCAGGGTCCCCTCGGCGCATATCTGATCGCACACGGTCTCGTCGATGGCACGCCGACGGCACGGATCCGTAGCGAGCAAGGATTCGAGATCGGACGCCCGAGCATCCTGGACATCGAAGTCGACAATGCGAACGGGCGCGTGACCGCCGTCCGCGTCGGCGGACGTTGCGTCGCGGTCGGCGGCGGGTGGCTGGACGTATGAAGGTCCTGATCATCGGGTCGGGGCCGATCCTCATCGGGCAGGCGGCCGAATTCGACTACGCCGGCACGCAGGCGTGCCGCGCCCTGCGCGAGGAGGGCATCGAGACCGTACTCGTGAACTCGAACCCGGCCACGATCATGACCGACCCTGGCGTCGCGGACGTCACCTACCTCGAGCCGCTCACCGTCGAGGTGCTCGAGCGCATCATCGCGAAGGAGCGCCCGAGCGGCCTGCTCGCGACGCTCGGCGGGCAGACCGGGCTCAACCTCGCGGTCGCTCTCGCGGAGTCCGGCGCGCTCGAGCGGTTCGGTACGCGTCTCCTCGGGACGCCGCTCTCGGCGATCCAGCAGGCCGAGGACCGCGACGCGTTCAAGCAGCTTCTCCTCTCTATCGGCGAGCCGGTACCCGAATCGGTCACGGCGCATACCGTCGACGAGGCACTCGCCTTCGGCTCGCGGGTCGGCTACCCGCTCGTCGTGCGTCCTGCGTTCACGCTTGGCGGCACCGGTGGCGGGATCGCCGCCGATGCCGACGCGCTCGCGGCGCGCACGGCACGCGGGATCGCCTCGTCGCCTATCGGCCAGGTCCTGGTCGAACGATCGCTTACCGGATGGAAAGAGATCGAGTACGAGGTGATGCGCGACGGCGCGGACACGTGCATCACCGTGTGCAACATGGAGAACCTCGATCCGATGGGGGTGCACACCGGCGACTCGATCGTCGTCGCACCGTCACAGACGCTGACCGACAAGGAGTACCAGATGCTCCGAAGCGCGTCGCTTCGCATCATTCGCGCGCTCGGCATCGAAGGCGGCTGCAACATCCAGTTCGCGCTCGATCCCGACCGCTCGCCCATCGCTGACCCGGAGGCGCTGATCCCGTACTACGTCATCGAGGTGAACCCGCGGGTCTCGCGGTCTTCGGCGCTCGCATCGAAGGCGACGGGCTATCCGATCGCTCGCGTCGCGGCGAAGATCGCGATCGGCAAACGGCTCGACGAGATCCCCAACGCCGTCACCAAGAAGACGACGGCCGCTTTCGAGCCCGCTCTGGACTACGTCGTCGTGAAGATCCCACGCTGGCCGTTCGACAAGTTCGCCGCGGCCGACCGCACGCTCGGGACGCAGATGAAGGCGACCGGCGAGGTGATGGCGATCGATCGATCCTTCGAGGCGGCGCTGCAGAAAGCGCTGCGATCGCTCGAGCTAAAGGGCCAGGGGCTGCTCTGGGAGGCGCCGGCCTGGGTAGAGGTGAACGACCCGATCGACTTCACCGATCGTTACCTCAGAGGTGCGCCGACCGACGACCGGCTCTGGCGGCTCTTCGCCGCGCTCCGCCGCGGCGCGCCGCCCGAGCTTCTCCATGAGCGGACCGGCATCGACACGTGGTTCCTCCGCAAGATCGCTCGGATCGTGCGTTTCGCCGAGGAGGACCTTCAAGGGAAGACGCCGACGCCGGCGCTGCTCCGATCCGCGAAACGACTCGGCTTCGCGGACGCGGACATCGCCACGCTCACCGGGATGCTCGCGGCCGACGTGCGGCGGCTGCGCGGGCAGTGGGGGATCCGCCCGGTCTACAAGATGGTGGACACGTGCGCGGCGGAGTTCGAGGCCGTGACACCGTACTTCTACTCGACCTACGAGCAGGAGAACGAGGCGTCGCCGCTCGTCGGACCGAAGGCCGTGATCCTCGGCAGCGGCCCGATCCGCATCGGACAGGGCATCGAGTTCGATTGCTGCTGCGTCCAGTCGGCGGCCGCGCTCCGCGAGCGCGGCGTCGCGCCGATCATGGTGAACAGCAACCCGGAGACAGTCTCGACCGACTTCGACGCTTCGGCCCGGCTTTACTTCGACCCTCTCGACGAGGAGTCAGTCGCGGCGGTACTCGACAACGAACTTGGAGGGGACTTCGTCCCCTCCAGCACCCCTGCCATCCCGGTGTTGGTTCAGTTCGGCGGACAGACCGCACTCAATCTGTCCGAGCGGATCGCGGACCTGGGCGGCGAGATCGCGGGCACGTCGGCGGACGCGATCGCGGTCGCGGAGGATCGCCGACGTTTCCACGACCTCGCCGACGCGCTCGGCATCCCGCAGCCGCCCGGCGCCACCGCCGAGTCGCTCGCCGAGGCGGTCGCGGTGGCGACCGAGATCGGATATCCCGTCCTCGTGCGGCCCTCGTACGTGCTCGGCGGCCGCGGCATGGAGATCGCGTACGGCCGCGAGGACCTGGAGCGCTACTTCACGTCCGCGCTCGAGGCCGGCACCGGCCGCGTCCTCGTGGACAAGTACCTACGCGGGAAGGAGGTCGAGGTCGACGCGGTCAGCGACGGCCACGACACGCTCGTCGCCGGGATCATGGAGCACATCGAGCGCGCGGGCGTCCACTCTGGCGACAGCTACGCGGTGTACCCCGCGCAGAACCTCCTCCCAGCGGAACGCTCCGAGATCATCGCGCTCACGCGGCGGATCGCGGAGGCGATCGGGGTCCGTGGCTTGTTGAACATCCAGTTCATCGTGACCAACGGCGCTGGGGGGAATTTGGGGGGCGAAGCCCCTCAAACTCGGGTATGGGTCCTCGAGGTGAATCCGAGGGCTAGCCGGACCGTCCCGTTCCTCACCAAGGTCACCGGCGTCCCACTCACGAGGCTCGCCGTCGCTATCGCGCTCGGCTCGACCCTCGCCGCCGAGGGCTACGCCCGATCCGATGGGGTGTGGCCCGACGCCTCGCTGGTCGCACTCAAGGCGCCGGTGTTCTCGATGGCGAAGCTGCTCGACGTCGACACATACCTCGGACCCGAGATGAAGAGCACCGGCGAGGTCATGGGCATCGACCGCAGCTTCGCGCCGGCACTGTGGAAATCGCTCGTCGCTGCCGGCCTCGCACCGGCGCGCAGCGGCAAGATCCTCATCACCGTCGCGGACAAGGACAAGCCTGAAGTCGTCCCGATCATCGAGGGCTTCCATTGGCTCGGCTACGACCTCGTCGCCACGTCCGGCACGGCCGCCCTCGTCCGCTCGCTCGGGATCGATGTCACCGAGGTGCGCAAGCTGGCCGAAGGAAGTCAAGAGATCCTGCAGCTCATCCGCTCAGGCGGCTGCGCCGCGGTGATCAACACGCCGACGCTCGGCAAGACCGTGGACCGGGATGGCTTCCTCATCCGCCGCGCGGCGGTCGAAGCGCGTGTGCCATGTCTCACATCGCTCGACACCGCGCTCGCGGTCGTCACCGCCCTCCGCGCTAGCGCGGTCAGCTACGAGGTCGCGCCGCTCGCCGACTATCGCGCGCGGGAGCCGGTCACCGCGGCGGCGGAATGACCTGATGCGTGGGGCGATCGTCTTGGTCGCGGTCACGCTGATGTCGTGCGCGCCACAGACGGCGGGCCCGACACCGACGCCGTTGCAGGCCGCAAGCGCGCGACCTTCGCCTGCCGTACTTCCGAGCTCCGGCCTCGGAGCGCTCAGCAAGCTACCCGACGGGACGCTCGTGGTGAGCGTGCCGGATTGCGCGACGACGTCGCAGGGCGGCGCCATCGCCGGCTGCGAGGTGATCGAGACGGCGGCGGACAAAGGCGCATTCGTCGCCGGCCTCCGGCAAGCCGATGGGACCTTCGAGGCGAGATCCATCGACCTCGCGACAGGCGAGATCCGCGTGCTGATCCCGCGAGCTGACGTCGGGATGCACATCGACGACCTCGACGACGGAATCGCGATCCTGGAGGAGCACGACGCGCAAGGCGGCGGCTCCGCCCACGCGCGTTTGATCCGCGTCCCAAGTCGCGATCCGTCCGGAGCCGCCGTTCTTGACGACATCGATCTTGTCGGTCTGCAGGGTGGCGACAGCTGGAACCCCTGGCCCATGGCGAAGACCAACGGTCGCGAGACGGTCTGGCTCCACGCGGGAGGTCTCTTCCTTCCGCACGACGTGATTCTCCAGACCGCCGACGGCCAGAAGCGATCGGTCTACCAGACCGATCAGGCGGTCTGGTTCGACATCGACGACAACGGGCGGGTTGCCATAGCGACCCTCGCCGCACCGCTCGCGGGCGCTGCGACACCAACGACCGAGGAGCTCTTCATCTACGAGGACCGCGCGCTCCGACGGCTGGGCACCAGAGCCGTCGGCGACAGCGGGATCCCGATCAGCTTCGCCGACGCGATCGGATGGACCCTTGGCACGGGCTCGGTGCGACGAATCGATGGTGTGGAGATCGTCCCATTGGCCGGCGGCGCGACGCGGACGATCCGACCAGAAAGTGGCTGCGTCTACACGGGGCGGACCGCAGCCGAGATCGTCACCATCTGTCCCTCCGGTGCGCGCTTGTTCGATGTCGCGAGCGGCGCGGTGCGGAGCGGCCCGCAAAGCCGCGTGGTCCTCGCGTCGCGGCACGCGCTCATCTGGCGGACCGCCGCCGACCTCGCCGCGAATCCGCAGGTCTACCGGATCACACCCGAATGAGGAAGCGCACGTCGGATCCCTGGATGAGCGCAGCCGATTACGGCCGCACGCTCGCCGGCCTCTCGGTGAACCTCATCGTGCGCGACATCGCCCGCAGCATCCCCTTTTACGTCGACGTGCTCGGATTGCGGTTGCTCTATTCGGATCGGGATTTCGCCGCATTCGAGAGTGACGCCGTGCGGTTGCAGCTGCACGCCGACCATGCCTACGAAGGCATGCCGTGGGCCTCGCGGCTCCGGGATCCTGGCAAGCGCGGGCTCGGCGCGGAGCTCCGCATCCTGGGCATCGATCCTGACGCGGCCGAGCGGCGCGCGCGTGAACGCGGGCATGTCGTGCTCGTCGCGACGAAGGATTGGCCGCACGGGTGGCGCGACTGTGTCGTCGAAGACCCCGACGGCTACACGTTCGCGATCGGGACAGCGCTGTGATCCTCGAGACGGCTCGGGTCCTCTCGACGAGCGGGATCGGTCAGCTCGGGACGGTGCTGCGTATCGCGGCGCCCGAGATCGCGGTGCAGGCGCGGGCGGGCCAATTCGCGCACGTCCGGCCGGGACTCTCGTTCGATCCGCTGCTCCGCCGGCCGTACTCGTTCAATCGCATCGATCGTCGCGCCGGCGAGATCGAGCTGATCGTGAAGCCGCTCGGGTCGGGCGGGGAGTGGATCGCTTCGCGCCGCGAGGGAGACGGGCTGGACCTTTTGGGCCCGCTTGGCTCGGCGTTCGTGATCCATCGAGGCACGCGCAATCTCCTTCTCGTCGCCGGCGGCACAGGCATCGCGCCGATGCGTGTGCTCGCGGAACAGGAAGCGCCGCGCCGCAACGTCACCCTCCTCATGGGCGGGCGCTCCGTTGCGCATCTCTGGCCGAGCGATCTCCTCCCGCCGTCGGTCGAGTACGTGACCACCACCGAAGACGGTTCGTTCGGGGTCCGCGGCCGCGTCACCGATGCGATGGGGCCGCTGCTCGGATGGGCGGATCAGCTCTGCGCGTGTGGTCCCTGGCCCATGCTCGCCGCGCTCGGCCGGCTTCGTGACGCTGCCGACCGCGCGGCCTCCACGTACCCGGGACGAGCGACGCTCCTCGACACGCAGATCGCGGTCGAGCAGCACATGGGCTGCGCGATGGGGGTCTGCCGTGCGTGCGTCGTGGTCACCGCGCACGGCAACGCGCGCGTGTGCCGAGAGGGCCCGGTGTTCCCTCTCGGCGAGGTCGCGTTCGATGAGGGCGAGCCCGCGACGGTCGGAGTGATCGCCTGATGCCGTGGCGGCGAGCGCGACGCAAGGTCGAGCGTCCGGTCGACGTGAGCCGCTCGATCGAAGAGTCGCTCGAAGAGGCGGCCGAGGGGGAGGAGGAAGAGGACCTGGTCGAGCTCGCCGAGCTCGACGGCGCGACGATCGCCGAAGCGGCCACCGGCGAGCCCGACCCGGACCGCGAGCCCTCCGACCTCGCGATCAAGCTGCAGAACGCTCTCGACGCGCCGCATCGCGAGCCGCCGCGCCGCGGGCTTGAGTCCGAAGCGCCGCATCGCGGGCGCCTTCCTCAGTCGGCCGCTTCGGTGCGCGAGACAACGAGAGTGAAGGCGGCCGCTCCTTCGGAAAGCGCCCACGCTGCGGCGCTTCCTGAGGTGGGCGTTGATCTCGAGGTCGAGGCGGCTCGCGGTCTCCGTCTGAAGAATCCGGTGCTCACCGCATCGGGCACCTTCGGCCAGGGCGTCGAGTACGCCGAGCTCATCGATGTCTCGAGGCTGGGGGCGATCGTGAACAAAGGCACGACGCCCGCGGCCCGACCGGGAAACCCCCAGTACCGCATCGCGGAGACGCCCTCGGGGATCCTCAACTCGATCGGACTCGAGAATCCCGGCGCGACCGAGGTCGCGCGCAAGTACGCAAAGGCCTGGGCCGATCTCGGCGTATCGGTCATCGTCAACGTCGCCGGCTACAGCGTCGACGACTACGTGTACGTGGTGCACGAGCTCGAAGGCACGCCCGCGGTCGTGGCGTACGAGCTCAACATCTCGTGCCCGAACGTCAAAGGAGGGATGCTCTTCGGCTGCGATCCGGGTCTGGCCGCCGAGGTCACCCGGGCAGTGAAGGCAGAGACGGATCTTCCCGTGATCGTGAAGCTCACCCCGAATGCGCCCGACGTCGTCGCGGTGGCGCGGGCATGTGAGGAGGCCGGCGCGGACGGGCTCACCGCCATCAACACGGTGCTTGGCATGCGCATCGACACCAAGCGTCGCCGGCCGATCCTTGGAACAGGGAGCGGCGGACTTTCAGGTCCCGCGATCCGGCCGATCGCGGTCCACATCACGTACCAGGTCGCGCAGGCAGTCGCGATCCCGATCATCGGAGCGGGCGGAGTGACCAACACTGACGATGCACTCGAGTTCCTGATGGCCGGCGCTTCGGCGGTCCAGGTCGGGACCGCGACCTTTGCGGACCCGCTCGCACCCATCAAAGTGATCGAAGGCCTCGCGGCGTACGTAGGCGGCCACGGGCTCGCATCGATCCGCGACGTTATCGGCGTTGCGCTCCCGCCACCCGAGCCAGACGACTAGGGCTCGGGCAGCACGCTCCGCATCATCGATTGCGTCGGTTGCTCGATCAGCTGCGCGGGGTCGGGCGACATGGCCCTGCGCTCCTCAGACGCGTAATAGCGGCGGTCGGCTGCGGCGAAGCTGTCGGGTCCGTCGTATCCAATGACCCACACGAACTCCTCGGCATCGAGCAACCGCCAGGCGCCGATGAACGTGAAGCCGAACTTCCTGCGAAGTGGATAAACCCCGCGCAGCCACGAGTCGACGAACTCGTCCATCCGTCCTTCGCGGATCCTGTACTGACGTATCTGGTATTCCACGGCACCTCCCGAGCGGAGGGACGCTAGCCGAAACGCAACAACCCGACGAAGCGCGGATGTCGCGCCGGGCGATCAGGGTCGTCCGAGATGCGGACCGCGCCGCGCAAGATGCTCATGTCCGCCTCGGTGGAGGACCCGTCGTCGTGCTCTACCTCGACCGCGGTGTGTCCTTCGAAATCGTCGCGGCAGTGGATGAGGTCGCCGTTCTTCGCGCGGTACGTGCCTGGTGCGAGCTCCCCGTTCATTCCCTGCCCCCTCCCCAAAAGGGCTAGGTCCGGCGGACTCCGGTAGGTCTCTTCACGGCGCTTGCGGGCTCGCCGTTCGTATGAGTGATCTTCAGGGTGGGCGGAGCGTCGTGGCCGTTCGGGGCGGCCCAGCGCACGAGCGATTCGAGGGGCACGCCGCCAGTCGGTGCCCAGTGATGCCCATCATCGGACCCGGCCCCGTCGCAATACGCCCAGCTGCCGTCGTGGATGGTCAATCCGCCGTTGCCGTGGCGGGACCGCAACGTGCGGTGCTCGGGCGCCTGACATTCCCAGTGGACGATGCTCCGCGTCACCATACCCGACTCCCCCAACTTCCCCTAGGCCTCCGCTCGCGACTTTGAGCGATGAAGTTCATCCATTCGGTCTCCATCTCCCTCGGTCGGAGGTCAACGAGGCGTCCATTGACGCACCCGCATGCGCCAATGTCATTGCGCGGCGTCATCCCGGGCCGCTTGCGGCCCCCCGCAACTAATCCTTAGACCGGCTGCGGTTCAGGGACCTCAGCGCGGAATCGGTAGCCCTTACCGGGTACCGTCTCGATGAACTTTGGCGAACGCCAGTCGTCACCAAGCTTCACGCGAAGCTCGCGAATGTGGCGATCAACGACATTGCTCTCGATCTCGAACTCGCCGCCCCAGATGCTCGAGAGCAGCTCCTCGCGGCTCAGGACTTTCCCCGTGTTGGCTGCGAGCAGGTACAGGAGGGTCTGCTGGATCGGCGTGAGCGAAAGATCCTTGCCACCGACCCGGACGCGCTGCTCGACCAGATCGACCTCGAGGGCGCCGAAGCGGATCTTCGGGACCAACGGGACGCTCATGTTGTGGGCGCGGCGCATGAGCGCGAATGGCCGGGCGACGATCTCATCGAGCGTGAACGGCACCTCGACGATGTCGTCCGCGCCACGCTCGAACGCGCTCAGCTTCACGGCCGTGTCGCGTTTTCGCGTGAACGCAAGGATCGGGATGTGCCCATGGGACAGGCCACGGCCGAACAGGTCGATGAACCTCTCGTAGAGGTCGAGATCGATCAGCGCGAGGTGGGGGTCCCAGTCGCGGACCATGTCGCGGCATTCGTTCGGATCGGTCGTGGACCGCGTCTCATAGCGGCCGTGCTGAAGGGTAAGCGCGACCAGGTTCCGGAAAGCTTCGTTCATGACGAGGAGCACGCGCGGTCCTTTCGGTGTCACTGCGCGACCGCTCCCCGCCCCGTTGAGGGCTCCCACCCGGGAGGTCTACGCGGGCGATTTCCTCATGTCATGAGTCACCGTCATGAGGGTCGTTCGTATCGCTCCGATTGCGGAACAAACCTGAACGAATGATCGCGCCTTTCGACACGAGTGCCTCCTGCGGGAATAAGACGAAGGAGGTCGCCGACCCGCCTGACCACCTCGTCGTCGCTGGTCTGAGCGTCGAGGCCCCACGCGAGCTGCCGGATGTCGTGCGCCGACAGCTCCGTCCCGGCGTTCGCCGCGAGGACGTAGAGAAGGCTGTTCTGCGCTGGAGTCAGCCGGATCGACCGGCCATCGATGCCGACCTTCTCGTCGATGCTCAGCTCCAGCGCATGGACCAATTGGCTATGGCTGATCTTCGTGACGATGGCGAATCGGCGAAGGAGCGCGAACGCGCGCACCGCGAGCTCATCGGGTGTGAACGGGACGGTGACGACCTGATCCGCTCCTCGACCAAAAGCCTCGTGACTCGACCAGCGATCGTGCGGACGCACTAGCGCGATCCTCGCGAGCGGAGGTTCGTCTTCGCGAGCCTGCAGAAGCGAGATGGCGGCACCGTCGGAGAGCGTCACGTCGACGAGGAGGACGTCCGGTCGGGTCTCCGCCAGCCGGCGCCTTGCCTGATCGAGACTCGGTACGACCTCCGAGCGGCAGGCGCTGTGACGGAGGCAGAAGGCCGCCAGGTTTCCCAAGCTACTGCCGGCGACGATGATGGCGAGCGGCGCTCGATCTGGCGTCCCGCTCAGCTCGCTTTCGCAAGGAAACGGTAGCCCTTGCCGGCCACCGTTCCGATGTATCGCGGCTTGCGCCAGCTATCCCTGAGCTTGATCCGCAGATTTCGGATATGACGGTCGACGACGTTGCTCTCGACCACGTAGTCGGCGCCCCACAGCGCGTCGAGGATCTCTTCGCGACCGATGATGCGGTCCGGGTTCGACGCGAGGAGATACAGGAGCGCCTGCTCCATGGCGGTGAGCTCGAGCGTCAACGACCCGACCTTGACCCGCTGGTTGAGCAGGTCGATCTGGAGGGCGCCCACTCTGATAACCGGGATGAATGGGACGGCGTCGCCGTACACCCGCCGGGTGACCGCGAGCACCCGCGCCACGAGCTCCTCGGGGACGAAGGGGACGGTGATGATGTCGTCGACGCCTTTGTCGAACGCGGCCATCTTGGTCTTGAGGTCGCCGCGGGCGGTGAACGCGATCGTGGGAAGACGCCGGTTCGCGATGCGCTGCCCGACCAGGATGAGGCTACCGGGACGAAGGTCGAGATCGACGAGAAGGAGGTGAGGCCGCCAGGCCTTCATCTCTAACTGGGCGAGCGACAACTCGGTGACCGCCTTTGTCGTGTAAACGCCGTGGTTCAGGGCGAGGGCGACCACCTGTGCGAGCGGCTGGTCGGCGAGGACCAGAACTCTCGCGGGACCCTCGAGCCCGCCCTTCCGAAGTGCCAAATATCCCTGAGCCGAGTGTACGCGCGGGATGAAGGCCCGTAATCCGTGACAAAAGGGGTCAGCGCCGGAGAACGAGGCCGATCTTGCCGAACGTCGCGCGCGGCTCCGCGAAGACCTTCACGCCGGCTGCGCCGTCACGGACATGATCAGGCGTGCGGTTCTCTGCCGCGAATTCGATTTCGGCGAGCTGGTGGTGCGCCGCGAGGAGTCGCGTACCGATCTCGTGGACGAGGTGCTGGATCGACCGGCTGTTGAAGTCGTGGAAGATCCGCTCGATCTCTTCCTTCAGCGCGCGCGGACCCAGCAGCCCGGGTCCCTCGGCGACCCCGTCGCGAAGGTCGCCGTAGCGCCAGTGCGCGTCAAGCCGGATCGTGAGAGGGCGATCCACGAGGTCCGGCAGCGTGGTGTAGTCGTCGCGAGCGAATGACGCGAACGAGCTGCCCGTGGTCTTGAGCAGGACCATCCCTTCCCAGCCGCTCCGGGCGCGGGTGATCTCGGGACCGCTCGAGCCCGCCTGTAGCGAGACCTCCGCCACGGCCACGTCGCCGCGCGTGAGACGAAAAAGGACATCGCTCGGGCCGCGCTCGCCTGAGGCCGCGTCGAGCGGCACCTCGCGGGCTGAGACCTGGAGGGCTTCCATGACGGGATAGGTCGCGAGGAGCTTGCGTCCGAAGAACGCGCACAGCCCCAGGAGTGTCCGTCCGGTGTACTCCGCGGCCATCGCGTAGACGAAGTTCTTCATCGTGTCGGTCGCGACGACCTCGCGGTTGTCGCCTTTCGTATACGCGGAAATGAATCGCTCGCCGAAGACGTCGACGTCCACCGCCGCGGCGAGCGGCGCGACCCCGTCGCCGCCCAGGCGGAAGAAGACGACATGCGATTTCCCGTAGCTGATGACCGTGCTCATCGAGTGTCTTTCGCCAGGCGGTCGCGCGCGATCGCGAGGAACTCCTCGACGCCGGTCGCGAGCTCGGCTGCTCGCGATCGGGCGAGACGCGATCGGAGGACCGGCACAAGCTCCTCTTTGCGTCGGCCGTGGACGAATACCACGAAGCGGAAGCCGAACTTGCTCTCGTATTCGCCGTTGAGCCGCGCGAGCTCGGCGAGCGTCGCTGGGTCGGTCTCCGTTCCCTGTTCCTGGCGTGACAGTGTCGAGAGCGATGCGATGCCGGCGCCGATACGCGGATGAGCGTTCAGTACCGCGATCTTCTCAGCGTCGCTGAATGTCTCAAGCTCCGCGCGCGCCAATGCGACGATGCGATCGGGGCCGTCCGCGGGGCGGATCCGCGATGCGACGCGCTCCGCGACGAGGGGCGCGCGCTCGAACGCCACGGCAAGATCCACCCGAATGGCGGCGCTCACGTTCCCCGATAGACCGTCACGCCGAACGGCGAGACGAGCGCCGGTACGTGGTAGTGGGCGTCGCTTCCAAGCTCGATGTCGAGGGAGAGTCGCGAAAAGAAACGGCCTCCGAGTTCGAACACCAATCGGTAACGTCCCGGCGCGAGCGACGAACCGAGCTCGCGCACGCGCCCATCGGCGTCGGTCGCGGCGTTTGCGATCGCGCGGCCATCCTTCTCGAGCGTGACGCGAATCCCTGACGCGGGCCGACCGCTTGACGTATCAAGGACGTGCGTCGAGAGGGAGGCCACGTGCGGCGCACTATCGTACGCCCGCGATGCGGATGCTCCGGATCACCGCCGGCCCGTTCGTCTTCGCCGCGCGACTCGAGGAGCGCGCCGCGCCGAAGACGTGCGCTGCGATCCGCGGGCTCCTTCCGGTTCAAAGCAAGCTGGTCCATTGCCGATGGAGTGGCGAATCGACCTGGGTACCGATGGGCGAGCAGCGGCTCGCGGTGGAGCCCGAGAACCACACCAGCCACCCGGCACCCGGCCAGGTACTGGTGTACCCAGGAGGCATCTCGGAGATGGAGATCCTCTTCCCGTATGGTGCGACGCTCTTCTCGAGCAAGGTCGGTCAGCTCGCGGGAAATCATTTCGCGACGGTCGTCGAGGGGAACGAGCACCTCGCGGACGTCGGACGTCTGACGCTGTGGGAAGGAGCGCAGGACTTCCGGATCGAAGAGGCGTGAGCGCGGATCTCGCGATCCGCGGCGCCACGGTGATTTCGAATGGCGCATACGCGCGCGACATCTTGATTCGCGACGGCCGGGTCGCCTCATTCGCCGAGCCCGGCGCGTCGACGGCCGCCGAAGAGATCGACGCGCGCGGGCTCTACGCACTGCCTGGCGTCATCGACGCACACGTGCATTTCAACGAGCCGGGGCGCACCGAATGGGAGGGGTGGGAGAGTGGCAGCCGCGCCGCGGCGGCGGGCGGTATCACGACCGTCATCGACATGCCGCTCAATTCGCTTCCGCCCGTCATCGATGGCGCCTCGTTCGACGCGAAGCGCGCCTGCGCAGAGCGGAGCTCGGTCGTCGATTTCGCGCTGTGGGGCGGGCTCGTCGACGCCGACGAGACGAAGCTACGCGAGCTCCGCGCACGCGGCGCGGTCGGGGTCAAGGGTTTCATGTGTGGGAGCGGGGTCCCCGAGTTCCCGGCGCTGAGCGACGCCGCTCTCGTGGACAGCTTGCGCTCGGCAAGCCGCGTTGGCCTGCTTGTGGCGCTCCACGCCGAAGACGACGCGCTCGTCTCCGAGGCGACCGAGCGCGTCCTCGTGTCCGGCCGACGCGATCCCGCGGCGTGGGCCCTGTCGCGCCCGCCGCTCGTCGAAGTGCGCGCCGTGGCGCGTGCGTGTGCTGCCGCGCGTCAGGCCGGAGCGAGGCTCCACGTCGTCCATCTGTCAGCGGTCGAGGCCCTCGGCGCGGCCGGCGCGGCGCGGCAAATGGGCACCGACGTGACGGTCGAGACATGCCCGCACTACCTCGTCTTCGACGACGCCGATGTCGCACGCGGTGGACCCATGTTCAAATGCGCGCCGCCGATCCGCGACGCGCGCAACCGCGACGGTCTCTGGAAGGCGCTCTCAGAAGGGAAGATCGACCTCGTCGCGTCGGACCATTCCCCGTGTTCGTTCGCGCTCAAGGAACGCGGACGCGACGACATCTTCGCCGCATGGGGCGGCATCGCAGGTGTCGAGTCGCTCCTCGCGGCGGTTTTCACCGAGGCGCGCTGGCGCTCCCCGGGTATGGACCTTCGCGCGATCGCCGGTTTCGTCGCCTGGCGCCTCGCGGCGAGGCCTGCCCAGCGGTTCGGCCTCTCGCCGCGCAAGGGCAGCATCGCGCCGGGCGCCGACGCCGACATCGTCCTCTTCGATCCGGACGCCGAGTGGCACATGGACCACTCGCGTTCGCGCGGCACAAGCCCGTACGTCGGTCGAACGTTCCGTGGCCGCGTCGTGCGCACGCTGGTTCGGGGGCGTACGGTCTTTCAGGACGGCGACATCGTCACGGACGGACCGACCGGACGATTCATCCCGAGGATGGAGGAAGGCACAGCCGCATGAGCACGCGTACCGTCGAGCTCGTCGAGATCGACGAGCGTCGCCTCCTTCGCCGACTCGACGACCTCGCGCAGCGCGGTGCGCTTCCCGGCGGCGGCCTCTATCGCCCGCTTTACAGCTCGGCGTGGGCCTCGGCCATGGAGCTGGTCTCAGCGTGGCTCAAAGAAGGGGAGCTCTTCGTGCGCCGTGACGCCGTTGGCAACGTGTGGGGGCGCGTCGAGGGCTCGCGTGGTGGTCGCGCGGTCGTCACCGGATCGCACATCGACACCGTTCGCGGCGGCGGCGCGCTCGACGGCGCCCTCGGCGTCGTTGCGGGGATCGAGGCGGTCGCCAGCCTCTGGGAGCGCTACGGCCGGCCGACGCGGATCCTCGAGTGCGTCGCCATCTGCGAAGAAGAAGGAAGCCGCTTCAACACGAACTTCTGGGGATCGCGGGCGATCGCGGATCGCCTCGAGCCGAACGAGGCGGAGCGCGTGCGCGACCCGGATGGCGTCACGCTCGCCGATGGCATGCGCGCCGTCGGTCTGGATCCGTCGAACCTCGCGAGCGCGGTGCGTCGCGACATCGACATGTTCGTCGAGCTCCACATCGAGCAAGGCCCGATCCTCGAGGACCACGGTCCGCGTCTCGGCGTCGTGACGACGATCGCGGGAAGCGCGCATCTGGAGATCGTTGTCCGCGGCCAAGCGGATCACGCGGGGGCCATGGCCATGACGCGTCGACGCGACGCGATGCTGGGCGCGGCGACGATGGCGCTCGCGATCGCGGACGTCGCGACAAAGATGGGCCATCCCGCCGTCGCCACGATCGGCACGATCGCGCTCGAGCCGGCGCAGGTGAACGTCGTGCCGGGCGTCGCGCGCTTCACAGTCGACACGCGACACTCGGAACCCGCGCGGCGGACCGAGCTGATCACCCAGATCGGGGATGCGTGCCGGACCGTCGCGCGCGAACGCGGCCTCGACGTGGAGATCCGGAGCCTGCGCGACCGGCCGCCGGTCACGCTCAGCCCACGGGTGGCCGACGTCCTTCGGCGCGCCTGCTTTGCTGCCGGCATACCGCCGCGCGACATGACCAGCGGCGCCGGACACGACGCGCAGGTCCTCAGCGCGGCCGCGAACGTCGGCATGCTCTTCGTCCCGAGCATCGGCGGCCGCTCCCATTGCCCCGAAGAGGCGACGGCCGCGGAGGACGTAGTGCTCGGGACGCGCGCGCTCGCGACCGCGCTGCACGAGCTCGCGTATCAAGCATGAGCGTGCTGCTGCGCGGCGGCACGCTGCTGCCGCTCAAGGACACGCCGCGTCCGATGTGGGGCGACCTGCTCATATCGGGAACGCGCATCGGCGGTCTCGGCAAGGTCGATGGGCTGCCGCCGGATACCGAGGTCCTCGACGTCTCGGGATGCGTGGTCATGCCCGGCGTCGTGCAGACGCATGTGCACCTCGTCCAGACGCTCTTCCGCGGTCTGGCGGAGGACATGCCGCTGCTGCAGTGGCTGCGTACGCGGGTGTGGCCGCTCGAGGCCGCGCTCGATGAAGCATCGTTGCGTGCGAGCGTGCGGCTAGGGCTGCTCGATCTCCTCCTCACCGGCACGACGACGATCCTCGACATGGGGACGACGAAGCACGGCGACATCGTCGCCGAGGAGCTCGTGCGCAGCGGCATGCGCGCACGGTTCGGGCAAACGATGATGGACACCGGCGAGGGCGTCCCGCCCGGATTGCTCGAGACGACGCGCGCATCGCTCGACGCGAGCGGCGCGCTGGTGAAGCGATGGCACAAGGCCTCCAGCGGCCGGATCGGCTACGTGTATATGCCGCGCTTCGCGCTGTCGTGCACACGGGAGCTTCTCGAAGCCGTGACGCAGCTCGCCAAGCTGTCGGACCTCCTCGTGCACACACACTCGAACGAGAGCATCGAAGAGCGAAACGCCGTGGTCATGGCGACCGGCCGATCGCCGATGCAGTACCTGCTCGACACCGGGATCGCGTGCGACCGGGCGATCATCGCGCACGGCGTGCACCTCGACGATCAGGAGCTCGAGATCCTGAAGAACACGAAGACGTCGGTCGCGCACTGCCCCTCATCGAACCTCAAGCTTGGTGCCGGGATCGCCCAGGTGGCGAAGCTGCGGGCCGCGCGCATCACGGTCGGCCTCGGCGCCGACGGAGCGGCCTGCAACAACCAGCTCGACGGATTCGAGGAGATGCGCATGGCGACCCTGTTGGCTCGGGTCGTCAGCGGGATCGGCTCCCTCACGGCGTCCGATGCGATGGCGCTCGCGACACGCGAAGGCGCCAAGATGCTGAAGATCGACGCTGAGGTGGGCTCGCTCGAGCAGGGCAAGCGCGCTGATCTCGTCGTCCTCGACGTGAACCGCCTGGATGGACCCGGCGGTGATCCCGCCGCGCGCATTCTCTTCGGGGGCGGCTCGCGCGCGATCCGGCATGTGCTGGTGGACGGCGAGTTCCTCGTGCGCGACGGAGTGCCGACGAAGATGGATCCCAACGAGGTGCGCGCGAAGGCGGCGGAACAGCTCCAGCCGCTTCTAAAACGCGCCGGTCTCGCCTAGGCCGGGACCTTCTTCAGGCCGAGAACGTTGAGGGCGGCGACCGGCTTGCTCATCCCCTTGAGGGTAAGCTCGGTCACCGGCTGAGCGTCGAGCCGGTCCTCGATCGCGCTGTAGACGCGCTGGCTCACCAGGATCTGGCCCGCGACCGCGGCCGACGACAGACGCGAGGCGAGGATCACGACCATGCCGACGGCTCCGTAGTCGAAGCGTCCTTCGAAGCCGATGCGGCCCAGCGTCGCGTAACCCGTCGCGATGCCGACGCCGAACCCGAGCTCGTATCCCTTCTTCCGCCAGCCGGCCGCGAGCGCGTTGAAGCGGTCGCGCATCGCGATCGCCATCTGCACGGCCTTGAGCTGGTGTCCTTCCACCGGCTGAGGGTCGTTGAACCACACCATGAGGCCATCGCCCGCGAAGTGCTCGAGCGTGCCGGAATGACGCATCACCTCTTCGCCCAAGGCCGCCTGGTAAGCGCGAAGAAGCGAGAGGCTTTCCTCCGGTTCGGCCGTCTCGCTGAACGCCGTGAAGCCTCGAAGGTCGCAGAAGACGACCGTGATCTCCCGGCGATGACCGGCAAGGAGCGCCTCGCCTTCGCGCGACGAGACCAGCTCCGCGATCTGGGGTGACAGGAATCGGGAAAGCTGGAGCTTCTGGCGCTCGATCGTGTCGTGGTACTGCTTGATGCGCAGCAAGGACCGCACTCGAACCGAAAGCTCGTGCTGAGCGATCGGTTTGGGCAGGAAGTCGTCCGCGCCCGACTCGAGCGCTCTCGTCTTGTCCTGATCGACGCTCGCGGTCATCAGCACGATCGGGAGGAACCGCGTCTCCTCGTTCGCGCGGATACGCCGCGTCAGCTCGTAGCCGTCCATGCCCGGCATGACGATGTCGAGGAGCAGCAGGTCCGGCCGGTGTTCGGCGATCATCCGCAGCGCTTCGTCGCCGGAGCTGGCGGTCACGACGGCGTAGCCATCCTTGGCGAGCAGGGCCTCGAGCAGCCGCAGATTCTGCGGCGTGTCGTCGACCGCGAGAATCTTCTCGGCGCTCATCTGACCCGACCCTGGGTGCTGAACCGGCGCACCTCGGACGCGAAGGTGCGGACGTCGACCGGCTTTTGCATGAACCCGTCGAACCCGGCCGCATCGAAGCGTTCGCGATCGGACTTCATGACCGAAGCCGTCAGTGCCACGACCGGGATCGCCGCCGTGCGCTCGTCCTCACGGAGTTTGCGCAGCGCCGCGATGCCGTCCATCCCCGGGAGCTGGATGTCCATGAGAACGATGTTCGGGCGGTCACGCTGCGCGAGGGCGATGCCATCCTCCGCGGTCATGGCCTCGAGCGTCCGGAGCCCCGCGAACTGCAGCAGGTCGCGGGCGAGCTTCAGGTTCTTGTCGTTGTCCTCGACGATCAGGACCAGGGGCGATTCCGTCATACGGTCACCGCCTGTTTGCTGGTCGTCGCGATCGGGAGCGTGAACGTGAACGTGCTTCCTTTGCCGACCTCGCTCTCGACCATCAACCGGCCGCCGTGAAGCTCGACGAAGCGCTTCGCGAGCGCGAGTCCGAGGCCGGTGCCCTCTCGCGAGCGCTCCGATTGCCGGCGCGCCTGCTGGAACTCCTCGAAGATCCGCTCGCGATCCTCGTCCGCGATCCCGATGCCCGTGTCCGTGACACGGACAACGATGTCGCCGTTACCGCGCTCGGCGCGGACTGCGACGCGGCCACCATCGGGGGTGAACTTCACGGCGTTGGACAGAAGGTTGAACACGACCTGCTTGATCTTCCGGGGATCGGCCTCGACCAGGTCGACGTCTGGTGTCACATCGAGCGAGAGCGCGATGTCGTGGCGCGCGGCGCGCTCGCGGACCATCGTGACGCCGTTCTGCAGCGCCTCGACGAGCGAGAACCTGTCGAGGTCGAGCTCCATACGGCCGGCCTCGATCTTCGAGAGATCGAGGATGTCGTTGATGAGCGAAAGGAGATGACGACCGGAGCCCAGGACATCGTTCAGGTACTCGGTCTGTTTCTCATTGATCGATCCGAACATCTCCTGGAGGAGCACCTCGGAGAAGCCGATGATCGCGTTCAGCGGCGTGCGCAGCTCGTGCGACATCGTGGCGAGGAACTCGCTCTTGTGCCGGCTCGCGACCTCGAGCTGGCGGCTCTTGTCTTGGATCTCACTGAAGAGGCGCACGTTCTCGATCGCGATCGCGGCCTGATCGGCGAACGTCTCGACGAGCTGGATCTCGCGGTCGTTGAACGGTCGTACGGACACCCTACTGACGACGAGCCCGCCGAGGACCTCGCCTTTGCGCATCACCGGAACGGCCAGACAGGTGCGGGAGAGCGTGTGCCGGACGACATGGGAATGCTCGTACACGGGGTCGGTCGTCGCGTCCTCGAGATGGATGGTCTTTTGCTCGGCGTAGACCCGGCTCATCAAGCTCCCAGGTCTGGCACTCCAGCGGCCGGTAGGTTGCTGGGTAAGACGCTCGGCTAGCTCGGGTGTCCGGCCATAGTGCCCTCTCATCACCGACCCGCTGGCTTCGCGTCGGATCAGCCAGGCGAGATCTGCGTCGCAGAGCCGTGCGGCGCGCTCCACGACCGTCTTCAGGACCGGTGCAAGGTCGAAGGCTGAACCGCTGATAACTTTCAGGACCTCGCTGATGGCGGTCTGCTGCTCAAGGGCCTCACGCGTCTGGTCGAAGAGACGAACGTTCTCGATTGCGATCGCAGCCTGGTCCGCGAACGTCTGGACGAGCTCCACATCGCGTTCGTTGAACGGCCGGACATCGTATCGGGCGAGCACTATCCCGCCGATGACCCTGCCCTCGCGCAACATCGGCACCCCGAGGACCGCACGTGACTCCGTGAGCCTGACCACGAGCGACGTTCCGAGTACCGGATCGGCTTTGGCGTCTGGGATCTGGACGGTCGTTCGGCGGTCGAGGACCGTGCCCATCACGCCGCCCTCGGACCCCAACGGTCGCCACTCGCCGCCGAGATGCCCCGCCGCACGGTCTTTCGCGAGGGCAGCGCGAACATCCGCCGGGAAGCTGCTGCTGTAGGCGATCGTCTGGAAACGGTCGCCGTCGACGCGCGAGAGCCAGCCGATGTCGGCCCCGGCGAGGCGGACAGCGTTCTCGAGGACGATGTCCAGGACCGGCTGGAGGTCGAAGGCCGATCGGCTGATCGTCTTGAGCACGTCGGCGATCGCGGTCTGCTGATCCAGCGCCTCCTTGGTCTCGTTGAAGAGCCGGACGTTCTCGACCGCGATCGCCGCCTGAGCCGCGAACGCCTGCAGCAGCTCGAGCTGGCGGTCGGTAAAGGGCTGCACCTCCACGCGCCGCAGCGAGATCGAGCCAACGGCCCGATTTCCACGGATCATCGGCGC
>Ga0209806_1000016_pt1 | contig 85952 bp, 82 predicted proteins | sample GraSoiAngelo_152_FD_186166 | JGI IMG/M metagenome (GOLD analysis project Ga0209806, IMG submission 186166) | Grasslands soil microbial communities from the Angelo Coastal Reserve, California, USA - 14_1009_12_30cm (SPAdes) (version 2) | ecosystem: Environmental > Terrestrial > Soil > Grasslands ... | reverse complement strand
GTGTGGTTCCCGATGTTCTGCACCGTGAACCGGTCCCCCGAATCGAGCCGGCCGTCGCCGTTTGCATCCGAGAAACTGAGGGTGGCCCCGTTCGGGAAGGTCGTCGGCAGGCCGGAGAGAGGGGTGGCCACCGTCTCGGTTCCCGTCGTCACGGAGACCTGCACGATCGAAAGAGCGGGCGCCGCACCGTGCACTCGACTCACTTCGATCGTCGTGTTCACCAGCGACCCCCCGGTGCTCCCGGCGTATCGGAAATCGATCACGGGGGCGGTCCGGTCCGGCAACGGCACTTCCAGGGGTCCGCCGGGTCCCGCGAGGATGACGTGCACCCCGCCAGCGTACGTGCGGGCGGCGCTGCTGAAGTCCCCGACCTCGAGCAGATACACGTTCCATGTGTTCGAAGGGACCGAGGACGGCAGGTGGACGTCGATGCGGTCTCCCGAGTCCGCAAGCCCGTTCCCATTTCCGTCCACGAATCGAAGGGTCCCGTTGGATGATGTCCCCGCGGAGAGGGAGAGCATCCGGTCCGCGACGTCAAATCCGAAGAACGGACCGCCGACCGCCCCGGACATTTCCAGATACAGGAGGCCCGCGAGGGTCTGGAAGCGGGCGGCCGAGTCCACCGGACCGCCGGCCGGCAGCTCCGGGTTCGACCCTTGGACCGGACGGGCCTTGAGCAGCACGACCGGGAGGATGTCGGGACGGAATCCGTCGCCGTTCTCCGTCAGAATCTCGTAGTGGCTCCACAGGCCCGCATCCGTTCCGTTGTACACGAGACGCACATGGTCGACTGCGGAAACAGCGTCCATGACCTCTCCAATGGCACGCTCCAAAGCCGGGAAGTGGCAAACGAGCTGCGGCGTCCACACCGCCGGGTCCCCGTTGATCGTGAAGGACTGAAGGTGGAGCGTCGTCCCGTACGAGTCCCCGATCCGATACGAGGCGTTCGGATCGCCCAAGACGTCGCCTGACGAGGGTCCCCCGCAGACCGTGCTATGGTCAAGCTGAAGGTACACGCGGGGGCCGTAGCTCGTATTCTCGCGCGCGATTCCCGTGATCGTCCCTTGGAGCGGAATCTGGGCTCCGGCGGCGAGATGGCTCATCGCGTAGACCTCACCGATCGATCGCGCACGAAGGATTTCCCAGGCCGCGAAGGCTCCGGCGGCCACCGCGATCGCCGCGAGGATCGCGATGAGCTTGCGACGACGAAACCGGGGGCGGGGTGGGGCAACTTCCGGGGGCGCCTCCATCGAGTCCTCGATATCGGCAAGGAGCCTAAAGCCATCGACCTCGGAACCTCCGGAGATCTCGTGCGCCGGCGACGGTCGATTGCGTCGTACCGAGCGGCGTTGAGGCGGCCATGGGAGAGTAGTTCCACCGGGGTGGTAGTTATGGTTAAGTAACTATAACGCATTGCAGGGTCATGCAGATCGGCTGCGGGGTCTATGTCCACCTCGTGCGGCGGCGACCCTACCTCTATTTCTGGCACTACGAGACGAAAGGTCGGGGCCGAGTCCAGATCAAGGAGTACGTCGGCCCGGCTCGACTACCGCGCTCGGTATCGGAGGCGGCCCGGCGATGCGATGCGTACTATGCGCGGGCCGCGGCGGAGCTGGAGCGCCTCCGGATCACCACGCTGTCCGCCCTCCGTGGTGCGGCATAGGCCCGTAGCCGTCGCGGCGGATTGGAGTCGCATTATGGTCAAGTAACCATAACTCCGAACTTCCCGCGCACCGGTTCCGCTGGCCCTCGCCCGCTAGGCCCGGATTTCGTCGAGCGCGTACGCATCCCACGTTCGCTCGCCGAGGACGATCTCGAACTCCGGGGGCGTGAGGATGGGTTTCTTGTACTGGAGGACGTCCTCGATCGCGATTCGCGGGCACGCCGTGTTGACCCAGGCGTCCACGCGGTATCCTTCGAGGAGATCGGGCGCGACGAGATCCATCAGGAAGATGTTCGCTTGCTTGCCATGCTTCTCGGCGAGGGCCTTCAAGTCCTTCGCCGCCTCGAGACGCTCCTGTCCGATTTTCTTCGACACGATGATCCCGAAGACGCTCGCATCGTGGGCGCGGGCGATCGCGGCGTGTCGCTGTCGGAGCACGCGGTCTCGGACCTCCTTGAGATCCCGCGCGGTGCCTCGCTCCGGGTCCGCGATGATTACGGGCTTGTCGACGAGGATCGCGACCCCGAGAGGGTGGAAGTCCCCGGTGCCAATGTACAAGTATCCGTCGACGTCCGCTTCGATGACGGTCGCGGTGTGGTAGTCGCAGCCGAGGAGCTGGCCGGCATAGGCCACGCGTCGATCCGGATCGCCGATCCGCACCACGTGGCCCTTCTCCTCGAGCCGTTCCCGGATTTTCGGGAGCCAGTGGCGGTACTGCGTCGTGGTGACAAGGCCGACCCGCTTCGGAAGGAGCGGCTCCGCCGCATCGACGAAGTCCATCGAGGTGAGCGGCGGGCCCGGCAGGTCGTAGAAGAACACGTTGCGGTAGCGCAGGTGAGGCATTGGCGCGTGGCCGAGGTGGACGATCAGGTCGACCGGCATCTCGGCGACATCGCACGCTCCGAACGAGGGATCCGCGGACACGAGGCAGGTGACGCCGCCTTGGGCTTCGAGATCTTGGGCGAGTTCAACCGCCTTCGTCCGCAGGCCGACGGGGAACTGGAGTCCGACGGTCTTGGCGTTTCGTCCTCGAATGACTTCGAGCAAACGCTCCGTTTCCGCCATGGACCCGGACACAGACGCGAGTCCGCAGAAAAAGCTGTGCCCGCGCGGCCTACCGTTTCTTCTTGGGCCGCTCAATCACGAGGCGCCAAGGAGTCGGCAGTTTCACGCCCCCTTTGCGGAGGGCCTCCTTCGCGTCGTCTACGTGATCCTCCGTCGTGGAGATCGTGAACACCTTCGTGCCGGGTTTCACTCGCGCGGCCGTGCCCACCGGCGCCCCAAACGCGGCGCGCATGCCTTCCGAAATCCGGTCCGCGCCCGCCCCCGTCGCAATCTTGTTCTCGCGGAGCACGTTGTGCGGATACAGTCGGAGCTTCAGGTGGTACGCGTTGCCCGCCTTTTTCGCGATGTAGCGATTCGCGGAGATCCGCGCCGACTCGAGCGCGATGTGTCGGATCTGGCATTGCTCCCGCGCGACGAGGTGGATTTTGACGGGGAACGCCGTCCGCAGGTCACCGATGTCGAACTGGCTAATCCGGATTCCCGGGACGCCGCCCATGTACTCCTTGCGGGCATACGCTTGGCCGCGGATTTCGCGATACATGCTGCCGGGCTTACGCGTCATCGTCTCGGGAGGCGCTCGAAAGGGCGGGCGCTATTTAACCCTCTCGACTCGATTCAGGGAGTCCGCCCGGGAGAATCGGGACCTGTGTCAAGAACCCAATCTGGTTTTCCGTGGTCGCCGAATCGCGAAGAGCGTGGCGCCGCCAAGCAGGACTAGGCCGATCACTAGGGACGGAAGAGTCCAGAGGCTCTGACTGATGAGGACAAAGTCTCCGTCCTGCTTAATTTCGGGGAACAGCCCGAAAGTGTATAGGATCATTCCGAGGACCACAAGGGCCGTGCCACTTGAGGCGAGGACCGCGATCAGCAAGGTTCGGCTGCCACCCAGTGCCATCCGTGCGGGATCCAATCTCCCTGCGATAAAGGCTCGTCGCTGCTTATCGGGAAAGGATTAAGAGCGGCGCGACGCGTCGCCCGCGTCACGACCCTCCTCGTGAAGCTGGGCGGCAGCGTCTTAACGGACAAGGCGCGCCTAAGAACGCCGCGTCGGGCCACGATTCGGCGTCTCGCCGCCGAGCTCGCGACGATCCGACAACCTCTGCTGGTCGTCCACGGCGCCGGCTCCTATGGACACATCCTCGCCCGCCGGCACAAGCTGAACGAAGGCGGCGTGTCCGCCTCGAAACGGGTCGCGGCGACGCGCGTCCAGCAGGACGTCAAGGAGCTCGATGGCATCGTCGTGAACGCGTTCATCGAGGCCGGGATTGCCGCGATCCCAATCCCGCCCTCGGCGGTCCTGAGCCTGAACGACGGGATGGTCGTAACGGCCGATCTCACGCCGTTCCTGGAATTCTCTTCGATGGGCTTTACGCCGGTGACGTTCGGGGATGTCGTGCGAGACCTCCGCCGTGGCGTCGCCGTTTGCTCCGGGGACGTGATGATGCTCGAGCTCGCGAGGGCGTTTCGACCGGAGCGCGCGGTCTTCGCGACCGATGTCGACGGCCTCTTCACCGCGGATCCGAAACGGCGACGCGACGCCAGCCTACTCGAAGTCGTGCGACCGAAGGACCTCGAGGGGATCGAATTCTCGACCGCCACTCGGACGGATGTCACGGGGAGCATCGAGGGGAAGGTCCGCCGGATGTTCGAGATTGCGGAGCACGTCGGAGAGTGCTTGATCGTCAACGGTAATGTAAAGAACCGCGTCCGGGATGCCCTGCGGGGCCGTCGGGTCGCCGGCACCCGAGTCGCCCGAGGTCCCTGAAATGGCCGAGCCTTCGAAGACGGAACAACGCAAGGCGGAGCATGTGAACATCATCCTCCAGGAGAACGTTTCCGCGGAGTACAACTACTGGAACGATGTCCGGCTCGTCCACACGGCCCTCCCGGAGATCGACCTGGACGACATCGATGTCAGCGTGAAGTTCTTTGGCAAGCGGCTCGGAGCGCCCCTGATCATCTCCTCCATGACGGGCGGCTTCGGGATGGGGAAGGAGATCAACGCGAACCTCGCGAAGGGCGCCGCGGAGGTCGGCGTCGCGATGGGCGTCGGCTCGCAGCGCGCGGCTCTGGAGAAACCGGACCTCGCGCCGACGTATGCGGTCGTGAAGGACTACGATGTCCCGCTCGTCTTTGCGAATCTTGGGGCGCCCCAGCTCGTGCCGCAGGCCGGCAAGCGAGCGTACGGCGTGGCGGACGCGAAGAAGGCGGTCGACATGATCGATGCGGACGCGCTGATCGTCCACCTGAATTTCCTCCAAGAGGTCGTCCAGCCCGAGGGAGACCGGCGGGCGAAAGGATGCCTCGCGGCGATCAAAGCGCTCGCGTCGCGGTTCCCGGTCATGGCGAAGGAGACGGGCGCTGGGATTTCGCGCGACGTCGCCCAGAAGCTCAAAGCGGCCGGCGCGAAGGCGATTGACGTGGGCGGGCTCGGGGGAACCTCGTTCTCCGCGGTCGAGCACTACCGCGCGAGGAAGGAGGCCGCGACCCTGAAAGAGCGCCTCGGCGCAACGTTCTGGAACTGGGGGATCCCGACCCCCGCCTCGATTCTGTTGGCCGATGTCGGCCTGCCGCTCGTCGCCACGGGCGGCGTGCGGAGCGGACTCGATGTCGCCCGAGGAATCGCCCTCGGCGCCACGATGGCAGGTATGGCGAAGCCGATGCTCGAAGCCGCGAAGGTCTCCGCGGACGCGGTGGCGGCGGAACTCCGCGCCGTCGTCGAGGAACTCAAGGCCGCGATGTTCTTGACCGGATCTCGATCGATCGAGGAGCTCCAGGATCGTCCGGTCATCGTCAGCCCTCCGACCGCGAGTTGGCTCGAGGCCGGAGAGACGTGAGCGCATGGCGACGGTCGAATCGCAGGGCGCGGAGCCGCGAGTCGAACCGCTCCTGAAACCGTACCGCGACGCATCGAACGCGGCGATCCTCTCGGTCTGGGAGGAATTCGCGGCGGAGCATCCGGTTGGAGCGTTCCCTTCCTCGAAGACGATGCGCCTGAACGCGCGACTGTTTACGGAAGGAAAGCGGTACCGATACGCCCTCGCACTCGCGGGATTCCGGCTCCTGACCGGCGAGCGGCCACCTCGCGGCTTGGAACGGGCCGCGACATGGCTCGAGTGGTACCACCTGTATACGCTGTTCCTGGACGACATCATGGACGAGGACGTCCGGCGGCGCACGTTGCCGAGCGCGTGGTCGGCCGACGCGAAGCTGTACCGCGGAGCGGATGCGAATCGCCCCGCGGTCGTCTTCCGGACCCGGCGCCACCGCTACGGGGCGTCCCAGGCGATCCTTGACGCCCTCCGAATCCGGTCTCTCGCGGAACGGGCGATCGAGGGGTCGGACCTGGATCCCGCGGTCCGACTCGAGCTCCTATCGGAGCTAACCGACGTGGACCTCGTCGTGAGCGACGGCCAGGGGCTCGACATCGATTTCGAGCGGGCGACCCAAATCCCGGAGGCGGAATACGTCCGAATGAGCGAGGCGAAGACGGCCCGCCTGTACCTCGGCGCGGCGGCGACGGCTGCGATCACCGCCCGTGCGACCCCGGAGGACCGCACCGCGCTCGAGGCATATGGGCGACACTTCGCGATCGCGTTCCAAGACCGTGACGACCTGCTCGGCGCCGGGATCGTTCCCTCCGAGATCGGCGGCTCCGCGGAAGGGGACATCCGACAGGGGAAACGGACCCGACTGTACGTCGTCGCCTTGCAAACCCTCCCTTCGCGCGACCGGGCCGCGTTCCTACGGGCGTACGGCCGGGGTCCTCGGTCGACGAAGACGGACGTTCGGAGGGTCCGGGAACTCCTCCGATCCCGCGCACTGCCGGAGATGGAGAAGCGGATCGCGGCGAATCTCCTCGAGGCGAGACGGGCCCTCGACCGGTTGCCCAGAAAAGATCCGGATGCTCGGGAGCTCCTCGAAGCCCTGCTCGACGCGCAGCGGAACCGGGTTCGCTAGTCTTCGAGCCCGCGGGCCGTGATCCGAAACGAGGCTCGCCCCCCTTCTTCCCGGTGGCGATGCTTCACGAGGACCGCGGAGCGCGTGCTCATGCCCGTCCGTTCGAACCGGACGATCGTCTTCGCGTTGTGGCTGAGCATGTGGCCTCCGAGGGGCATGTACGCGCCCGTGTCGAGGTCCGTGTAGACCTGCGACGTGACCACCACGGGGATGCCGCGCTGCCTCGAAACCCTCAGGAGCTTCGCGATCTGACGCGTGAGGCCGTACCGTTCGTCCCGCCGCGCCTCGTCCCGCATCGTGAGCCGGTAGTGCATCGTAATGCTGTCGATCACGATGAGACCGACCTCCGGATTGGCGTCCGCGAGCTTCACCGCCTTCTCGATCAGTTTCTCCTGCTCCTCGAAACTGTACGGCTCCGAGAACAGGATGTTCTTGGCGACGAGGTCGAAGTCGTCCCCGCAGATTTGCCGGAGTCGTTCGAGGGACACGCCCTCCGTGTCGATGTAAATCGCCTTGCGGCCCGCGCGCACGACATTGCGCGCGAGTTGCAGGCAGAAGTTCGTCTTCCCGCTCCCGGCCTCCCCGTGAAGGAGGGTGATGCACCCCTCCTCGACTCCCCCGCCCAGGAGGTCGTCCAGGGCCCGACAGCCCAGGGCCACCTTCATTCGGTCGGACAAAGTCGTGGCGCCCTTTAATCCTTCGAGGCCGCCGGGAGGCCAGACAGGAATACGTCTTCCCGGGTCCAGACGACGACCGCCTGCGACGTCCCACGGACGGGAGCAGGCTGGACGGGTCTCGCGGCTCCGGACTCCGGGTGGACCGCCACGACTTGGCCGGAGTCGAGCCGCTCGATTTTCGCTTCGAACCGATCCGCCTCCACCCGACTCGCGCTCCGGACGTCTTTCGGCTTGAATCGTCGCGACTCGCCCGTCGCCAGGTTTCGCAGCACGACGAAGGGCCGCACGGATGTGACCTCTGCGAGGGCACCCTTGTATCGCACGACATCGCCGACGTGGAACGGGCCCAGCCGAACGAGGGACGTGACCCGGTAAACCTCCCGACCCTGTTTCTGTCCGTACAACTTCGGAGATGAGGACACGGTCCCCCCGAACGATTCCGAGAGATCCCGGGCGAGCGCCTTGCCGAGGGCGTTCGCACTGACGTAGAAGTCGAGGCCGCCGTGGACCTCCTCGATGCGCGACACAAACGAGTCGGTGTCTCCCGCCCGATCGACCCGCGCGGTGACGAACGTCCGCACGGCGCGCACTTCGGCCGGCGTGAGTTCGCGGCCGTCCCCGCGCACTTGCAGCACGCCTTCGTAGTAACGGCTCCGCTGCTTTTGGCACGGGTCACAGAGGGACGGTTTGATCCGCACGCGCACTCGGAAATCCTGGACGGACTGGAGGTCCTCGAACCGGCCGAGCGCTTTGACCGTTAGCGCGAGATTGTTGGGATCCTCCTCCCGAGCCACCTGCGTGAAGCTCACGCGTTCCCACGGCGGAAGGACCGGGACGGCTTCCCGGAGCAGCGCCGTCAGGGCGAGTTCGCGGTCGACCTTGGACCAGCCGGATCCCACCCGAAAGGAACCGCAGGAGGTGCAACGTTCGAGATCGAGGAGATCGGGAGGCCTCAGGACCGGGTGCCTCTTCGGAAAGCAGCGAGCGCAAAGCCCCTGATAGGTCGGCCCTTCGGCTCCGCACTCGACACAGAACATCTCGATCGCGTTCGAACGGCGCCGCGCTACTTAAGAACTGGCAGGCCGACCTCGGGCCCGATAGCACAAGGGAAGGCCATAAGTATCCGGCGGCACGTCGGCTCCCGTCGATGGCGAAGGCGAAGCCTCGCTCGTGGTGGCGGATGCGGCAGATCCGCCACCGGGACGCCGTCGTCCTCTCGGTCCTTGCCGCTTCGTTCCTCCTTGCGGGCGAGCTCGCGAACCAGGACATTCAGTACGTGTACGAGACTTACATCGTTGGATCGGGCGCCCTGGGCAATGTGGGCCTTCTCCTCTTGGTCGTCGGCCTCATCGTCCTCGGCTTCACCACGTACTTCGGCGGCGTCTTCGTCCTCCTTGGCGGCCTCCACTTTTCCTGGGGACGCGTGAGTCGGGGACGCTTCCTGACGTCGCTCGGAATCGGGGTCAGTCTCCTCGGCTTGGTCAGTCGAATCGCGCGCTCCGTGCTGACCACGGGAACGGCCCTGACCGAAGTGGTCCCGCTGACGACGTCGTTAACGGGACTGGGCATCCTCTTCGGCGTTGCGAGCTACACGCTCATGGGGCGGTACGCCCTCATGTTGAAGAAACACGCCAAGCGGGTCTGGCGGCGCTGGAGAAAGACGGAGGCTCCCGCTCGCGCGACCGCCCGCGCCCCCACGACTACGTCATCAGGACGAACTGCGCGTGGGGCACGCCGTTGATCCAGAGGATTCCGTCGTCGGACACGAACCCCGCGCGTTTCGCCGCCTCGATGGTCTGCTTCCCGACAAAGTTCCCGATCGTCGCGAGCTGGAGACGGGAGGCGAAAACCTCCTCGGAGACGACGTCCCCCTCGTAGAACTTGCCCACCTCGATCTTGAACTTCCCTTCGCGGAACGTCTTGCCGATCAGGTCCGCATCCGCCGCCGCGACGAGGGTCTCTTTCCCTTGGTGATATACTTTCATTCGGATGGGCATCGGCCGGGTCGCGGTTACAACCGTTCGACGAGCTTATATTTGTTTTTCGCGGGGCTGTAAATCTCGCCTTCCTGGGCCCACCGCTTCAGCCATGCATCGACTTTCGCAGGCGGGATGCCTCGTTCCTGAGCGAGTCGCACGATGTCCTCGTAGTCCGCGACGCCTTCGGGACCGGCGAGCTCGCTGATGATGTCGCGGATCGAGATGATCTGCTCGCGTTGTGATTGGCTGATCCCCGTCTGGATGATGTCGATGTCGAAGCGGCCTTCTTCCCCTGCGACCTTGCCCATCCAGTACTCGACAATGCGCACGGCCCGCTCCGCGTCGTCCGCGGTGACGGCCTCGCTTAAACGGAGACGCGCGCCCGCTTCGGAGAGGCGGATGATGGCCTCAAGCTGACGTGGCGTGATGGGGACGCTGGAGCCTGCGGCTTCTCCAGTCCTCCGAATGTCGAGGTATTTCTTCTCGATAATTCCCATCGCATCCTCCGTCATCACCGGGTAGATGCGCTTCGCGTAGGCCACGAACTTTCGTAGGAACTCCGGACTGAAGTAGGGCGTGTAGGGCTCCTCGAGGCCCTGCGTCTCTTCAGTGGCCGCACCCGTTTCTCGGCGACGTGCGATTTCGCCGACCCGATGTCCTTTGAGGATGTGCTCGGCGAGCTCGCGGTCCCGTTCGGCCTGAGGGCGATCGATCATGGAGAAGATGATGTCGAATCTCGACAACAGTGCGGGCGGCAAATCGATTTGTTCGGAGATGTACTTGTGTTCGTCGAACCGCCCGAACTTCGGATTTGCCGCGGCAAGCACCGCGCACCGTGATTGCAGGACCGCGGTGATGCCAGCCTTCGCCACGCTGATTCGCTGCTGCTCCATCGCTTCATGAATCGCCGAACGGTCTTGCGGATTCATCTTCTCGATTTCGTCGATGCAATTGTGGACGACCGCACCGTCACAAAGGAAGTCATCGTGACCCGGAACCCGGAGATCGTAGACGTATCCGTCATGGTGTTCGACGCGCACCTCAGCGATTCGATCCAGCGCGTAGTCGGCACCCGTCAGGGATTGAAGGCGGAGGTAGTCGCGAGCGGAAATGTACGGTCGGATGGCTTCCGTGAGCCGACTCACGGCGCGCTTGAACGGTCTCCGGTTGCCGTTCGAGAGGTCGTGCAGGGTGCTCCAGAGGCCTTTCTCCAGCAGTCTCCAAGGACGCGGTCGAGCGTTCCGCAGGATTTCCATCGTGGGCCTTGAGGGCATTTCTTCGTGGTCTGCGGAAATCAGCCTCCGGGCCGCCGGGATGGGCTTCCACTTCGCGCAATACGGCGAAATCGCCTCCAGAAGCCTCTTCGCGTCCCGACGCGAGGTTATTTGGACATATAGGACGCCTATCGCCTCTCGAATGCGTGCGAACACGTCGAAGCGTCGAAGCGCATACAGGAGGCGTTGGTTCGCGCGTAGACTGGGCGAGAACATGATGCTGAGATCGACCGAGTCGTAGCTTCCGGCGTGAGGCCTTGAGTTCTTGATGGAAACGCATCCATCCGCGTCGACGAGACCGGCAACGAACCCACGGACGGATGTGTCGTCCAGTCTGAGGAGATTCGCAAGATCGTCTTGGGTGAGCCAACCGTACAGGAAGGCCAACACGTTGGACCCGCGGTGCATGTGGACGCAAGAGCTCCGGGTGGGTTCGTCGCGAATCATCGAGGTCGTTTCCCGAACATGCATCCCCCATGGCCGCGAGGAGACCGTGTCGGTCATTTCCAAGATTCGACGGATGTATTGCGAGTGAACCAGCGACTGAAAGATGCTGATGCTTGAGCGGCGATCGCTCGATGAGACGTGCCCGTCTCCGCAAATGAAACCCAGCAGGTACGCAAGTTCCGGAGTAATTCTGCTCACGCGCAAGCGCTCTGTCGATCGGGAACGGCCAAAGGCGAACGGACGCTCCTTCCAAGTTTCATACAACCCTAAGTCTCCGAGAAGGCGCCTAAAGGCGGAGACTTGAATTGCACTCCTGCCGGAGAATGCATCGCGGCTCAAGCCGTATGCGCGGTTGGCCTCCGCAAGCGTGGCGAACTTTTCGTGAAGCTTCGCCCGCAATTCCTCCTTCTCGTCGCGGGTTGGCTGGACGATCCAATCGTCCGGCACGATGTCAAGGATGTAAACCGACGTTCGGTGCGGTGGCAATCTCTGAACCGCAACGAGGCGAGCATTCGGCCGTAGGTCCTGGATTGATTTCCATTCGAAAGTCTCTCCATCGAGCACTATGTGATCGGGTGTCAGCCGAAGCTCGAAACCAGACGAAAGTTTCACCCGAGCAATTGAACCTCGATATCTGCGCCGGATAACGGATGCGATCACGCTCTGAGATACGCAAGCCCTGGTTGGGTCGAAGCTGACAGTATTCGCCGCGACGGGTGCGACCTCGATTTCCCGTCCTCCCGCGATAGCTCGGACCGCTTGTGTTTCATCAAAAAGACCCGAGACGTTTCGGGGCACGCCGTCGATCAGTACTTCGGCCTGCGGATGCAGGCACGCCAGTCCGAGATCAGCGAGGACGAGAGCACCCGCCTCGAGCGTCCAACGTCCTTCTCCGAATTCATCGCGAACGGCACTAGCGGTGAGGCCGGCCGCGGTTGAAGACTTGCCCGTTGCATAAATCCCCCGCGGGGACAGCCGACTCATATACGAGAGTAACTCGCTCTTTCCGACTCCAGGGTCTCCGACCATGAGCACATGAATGTCCCCTCGAATTCGCCGTCCGTCCGGCATCGTCTTAGGGACGCCGCTGAACAGCTGGAGGGCGAGCGCTTCCTTTTCGACGTGCATGCCGTACATCGAAGGAGCGATCGAAGCCGTGATCATCCGGAAAATGTCGGGGCTCGAGCCCGCCTCGCGGATGAGTCGTGCGTCCTCCTCGGTCACCTCGATCTCTTCGAACTCGACCTGCTCCTTCTCGACGGAGTTGACGTCCATGAAGATGTCGAATAGCGTCGACTTCGATCCCGGGCGTCCCTTCTGAACGCTCCGCAGAATCCCGCTCATCACGATCCGCTCCCCTGGTGTGATGTGGCCGGTGAGATCGTCCTCGACGTACAACGTCAGGCGCTGCGGCTCCTGCCCGCCGCGCAGGCCTTCCGGCGACTCTTGAATCTCGAGCTTCTGCGTGTCGAGATAGAGGGAGGTCTCCGTGAGGAGCTTGAACTTCGTCGCACTCGCGGATCGCTTGCAGCCGCCCTGTTCCTCGTAGCACTCGAGCGGTTCGCGGAAGTTCTGTCCATCTTGGGGTTCCTTGATGATCGTGCCGCACCGGAGGCACTGGAAGAGCGCATCCGTAACCCGCGGACGGACTTCCGTGGACTTGCGGACGAGTCCCTCCACGGCGATATACTGTCCGAGGTGCTTCGCGCGAAGGTCGCGGATTGGAATCCGGCGGTCCCGCGGCAGCGCGCGCACTCGGAGATGGATGAGAGCCGCCTCCTCTCCTGGCGGGACGAGTCTCCGGATCGCCTCCTCCCCGGCATTCAGGACATTCAGTGGGTGCCTCAGAAGGTAGATTGCCATGTCTGTGTCGAATCGGTTCAGCTCGTCGAAGGCGACCGCGAGGCTCCGTTCCTCCGGGTACCGGTCGGCCACCGCGATGATCTTCGAGAGATACCCCATCTCCTCGAAGAATTCCTCCCACTTCGCGATCAACTCATCCTGTGGGAACTCAACGAGCACATCTCTCCCCCGGCTCGGAGGCGGCGCAGCATCGGGAATGGTCATATGGTTTTGAGTCCTCCTTCCACTGGGGCGGGTTGCACGCCTGAGTTTAGCTCGCATCGTTTCCACTGGAACGCCCGCGTGTCGTCGTCGGTCAGGCGCACTGCGAATAACCGCAATCGCGGCACTCTACGCAGCCGTTGATGTGCAACAGCACGGCACCGCATTCGGGACACCCGGGAACGAAACCGCGCTTCACCTGATCGGTCGGCTCGCCGAGCTCCGTCGGAGAGAAGCGCAAAGTCCTTCGCCATTTTCTTCAATACACGGATTCTCCTCTAAAGGAATCGGGGGAGGGGTGGCCGAAAGTGACGCGTCCTTCGAGGAGCGCGAAAGTTCTTGCGGCGGCGCGGTCATCCGTCGCAAGATGGACCTCCCGGAGGAACTCGCGGCCCTCCAGCGCTTCCATGGCCACCTCGGCGTCTACGTGACGCTGGGGCTCCGGATGGGTGCGATTGGGAAGCGCCGGTTCGGGCACTACAAAGGACTTCGGGCCCTCGTGGAGGCCTGCCCGGAACCGCCGATGCGATGTGTGCTCGACGGCGTCCAGTTCTCGAGCGGCTGCACGATGGGCAAGGGGAACATCGCGCTCGAATCCGCCTCGGAGCCCGCCGTCACATTCGAGAAAGAAGGCCGGCGGCTTCGCGTCGCACTGAAGCCCGGGTGGCGGGAGAAAATCGACCGGGAGATGGCCAAGGAGAAAGAGATCGAGCAGTCCGTTTTCTACTACGAGATTCCGGAGTCCGACGTCTTCGAGGTCCACGACGGGTGAGTCACCAGCCTGGGACCGTCCAGGTGACGGCCGCGGCGATGTGGACCCAGTATCCCAGGCCGGTCTGGACGACGCTCGCGTCGGATAGGGCGCGGACATGGTAAGGCCCCGCGGAGTCGAAGCCCAGGACCTGGTCCGCGCCCGTCGTGGCCTTCAGCGTCTGGACCGTGACGCCGGAGGCGAACCCTGGGAGGGCGATCAGGTTCCAGCCCGCACACAGGCGAACCGCGGAGGTCCTGGCTAGGAGGCCGAGGGCCACCGCGAAGTCGGATGCCGTCCCGTTGAGCCAAAAGCCGCGGCCCGTGGGCAGTCGGAACGTCGTCCCATCCGTCGGGAGCGCGGAAGACCAGGCGAAGCCGGTCGCGCATGCGTCGTACGACCACGCATCCGCCCATGCCCCGCCGGCCATGAGATCGCCGAAGACGGGATCCGTCAGGGCCACCGGCATCCCGAGGAGGTTCAGCCCCGCGAGGAAGGGGATGCGGACTTTGACCGCGAGGGTCGTCGAGTTCGCGACGTTGTTCGCGGCGTCCACGTTCTCGATTCGATAGTAGTAGTTGGACGCGTCGGCGGCGCGGCCCGGGTCCAGGAACGAGTACCGTGCGCTCCCGTTCTGTGGGATTGCGCCACTCACGTCGAGGTACGGGCCACCGGGCGACGTCGCCCGGAGGATGTGATATGCCGTCGTGCCTCCATAGCGGCCCTGGTCCCACGCCGCGGGCCATCCGACGACGAGGTCCTGAGCTGCGTTGGCTAGCCGGATCGCGTTGGGGGTTGCGATCGCAGGCGGGGCCGTATCGGGACCTGCCGAGATGACGAGGAAGCAGATAGATGCGTAGGGTCCCCAGTTCCCGGCGGCGTCCTCCGCATGGCTCCATGCGCAAGCGACGCCGGGAGGATCTGCGAGGGCCCCCTGCCACACGACACCCTCCACGGTCGCGTCGAACGTTCCGTCGGCCGGTTCCATCGGGAGGCCCGTTCCGGTGTCCCCCGGCGTTGGAGGCGCGGTCTGGAGGAACAGTTCCGCTGCGATGAGGGGGGAGCTACCCCGCGCCCGATCGTCCGCCGTCCCGATGAACGTCGCCGGGAGGGCGGCCCCCGGAGGCTGTGGGTCGACGCGAACGCTTCCCGCCCAGAGGACCGGGCCCTCCGAGTCGCCTCCGGGACGTGCAATCGCGAACGCCGCATCGGTGACGTCGGAGCCGGAGAGCGCCGGTGTTCCATCGTCCTGGGTCGTGATTCGGACGAGATATGGCTCGCCATTCGGGACTCCGCTGACGTTCCAGGTGGATGACCGAGCGGAGCCCGGCACGGTTGCGATCGGGTTCCATGTGGAGCCGCCGTCCCGACTCGAGGCCAACGTGAAGTTCGCGATTGCGACGCCCGCCCCATACGCGGTAGCGGTCCACGTGATCGGAATCGACACACCCGTGAAAATCCCGCCGCTCGGCGACGTGATGTTAACGTCCGGATGGTCGCGGTCCAACCCCGTGGTCGACGTTCCCACGAGCCATCGAAGAGCCGAATCGAGGATCGCCGCCCGGGTCGAACTCGTCGGGTTCAGGTTCGTTGCCGTCGTGTCGATTCCGGTGATTTCGAAAGCGAAGTACGCGAGCCGCGACGGCGTCCCGCCCCACACGCCCTGGCCCGCGGTCCCGTTCGGCGACGAGGAAACCCAGCGGAGCCCGATCGGCTGGCTTTGGGCGCACGACGGCCCTCCCGACGGGCTTTGGACTTTGCCGTCCGTCCAGTCCGTGACGGAAATCCCACCCGCCGGATTCGGGGAGAGCTGGTCGTCCGCGCCGCCATCTCGGTGCGGCGTGTAGACGACGCCGCCCGTGTACGAACCGCTGATCGGGTCGGAGGAGACGCCGATGACCTGGCCGATCGTCAACGGGTCGCAGACGAACGACGCCTTCAGGACCCCATGGAGCCATGCTTGCGTCTCCGGAGTCGCGAAGGGGGATGATGGGTAGCCGAGCGCCCAGCCGGTGTCGTGCGACGAGACAATCAACCGACCCCCTCGATCGAGGTAGGTCTGAATCAACGCTCTTGCAGACGCATTGAACGGCGGGTACTGCTCCAGCCCGACCTGCCAGATGACCGCGCGGCGGCCCTGGAGTACGCTCAGGTTCGGGAGCCCGAGTTCCGCAACGCGCCAGACGGACCACGTCCAACCGTCGCCATGGAGCGCGGCGGCGTACGACGCTTCGCGCTCGGACGGGAACGAACTGCCCCCCACGACGAGGAGGACGTCGCCGAGGGATGCCGTCTGAAATCGGTAGCCCAGACCCGCGTTCGAATCGGTCGTCGCATTGGCGAGCCGGCCGCGCGAGGTAACCGCGAAGTAGTACACCGTATCCGGCGAGAGGTTCGTGAGCGAGATCGCGTGGTCGGTCCGCAGATCCGACGCGTTCGCGCCCGTGGAAAGGGATGCGAGGTTCGTCCCGTACCGGACTTCGGTCGTCGCGGGCTTGTTCGTCGTCCACCGCACGACCGCACTCGTCGCGCCGATTCCGGTCACGTTCACATCGTGAATGGTCGGGCCACCTGCGAGGATTATGGCCTTCGCGGTCGCCAGGTGCGACGGCGAGACATCCTGATACGTCGCGGTGATCGTGTCGCCATCCCGGACTTGGAGCACGCCATCCGGTGTCGGCGTCCCAAATGCGGTGCGGATCGAACCACGCCAAACCTGTCCCGGGATGCCCCCTCCGAGGGTGACGTTCTCCCCGCCGGGCTCGATTCCCGATGCAACGTGAACGACGGCGGATGTCGCGTCCGAATCCTCGACGGCAAGCCGGACCGTGTCTGATTCCGAGTATGCCGGTCGGTCGAGCAGGACCCGGCCATAGGAGCCATCGATGTTGCCGGTCGCAACGAGGGCGAAGGGTTGCGGCCCGACGGGTACGTTCGATGCGATCACGCGGACGGACCAGTCGCCGGCGATCGCGGTCTTCAGGATCACGGCCTCCTCGACGTTCGTCGTGTCGAATGTGCCACCCGTCAGCGACTGACCTTGCGCAAACGGCGCGAAATGGTTGCCGCGATACACCGCCCCGTTCGGGGCCGTGACCTGCAGGTCCAAGTCGTTCACGAGGGCTTTCGCGGCACCGATGGTTCCCGGGTAGTCGTTCCACGTGAGGACGAACTTCACGGGTCCGGGGGTCGCGACGTGGAACGTGTACGTCGCATCGTCTCCGGTCAGGAGGCCCGCGGTCCCGTCAACGACTTGCGTGCGGAACGTGTCTCCTGCGGCGGCAATCGGGAGGACCTTCGACAGAAGGACCCGCCCGAATCCTTGCTCGTTGTTCGGCCACGTATCCGTCAAGGAGCGACGGACGGTCCCGGTGCCGGTGACCTGTTGCCCGGAGGCAATGAGGATCGCGCGCACGAGGGCGGCGCTCGGAGATATCGAGTTCGCGGCGACCGGCGCGCCAGAAGGATACCATCCGTCGGTGAAGTACTGGCGGATGATCGCGGCGGCCGCGGCGGCCGCGGGCGTTGCGTAACTCGTCCCGGCCCAATGCATATCCGCGGCGCCGGCCCCGCTCATCGGATTCCCGTCGGACATCACCGAGTCGCCGTCGAAAATCGTCACGATCGTCGGCTTGATGCGGCCGTCCGTCGTCGGTCCGCGGCTGCTCTGAGGGGCGAGGTCGTTTTGAGCGAGCCCGAGGCCCGTGTCGGGGTTGTAGGGACCGCCGACGGCGACGACGTCCTTCGCCGTCGCCGGCGTGCCGACCGTGGCGGCATTGCTCCCCGCGTTTCCGGCGGCGAACAGGATCGTCATGTCGGGATGGGACCACACGAACGCGTCAACCATCCGCGCCGAAACGTCGTACACGTTCGTGTCGGCGCCCCAGCTGTCGCTGTGGATCCGGACTGGTGCGATCGGATCGTTGTACACGAGCCCCGGCGGGCCGAAGAGGTTTGTGTAGTCCTCCGGAAGGTAGATCAGGTTCTCGCCCCCGAAGGAGGGGCAGATCGCGATGCCCTGAAACCCTCCGACGTCTTGGAGGTAAATCTTCGCGAGGAGCGCGTCCCCGTCGTTCGGAGAGTTGCCAATCCCGTTATCGTTGCCCGCGAGGGTCGAAGCGACCGCGGTCCCATGGCCGTGGTCGCAATCCTTGATCGAGAACGGATCCCACGGTCCGCCGCCGCCGGGCCAGGTCAGCTGGCCGGTGAGGACGCCCATGTCCACGTACCGCACGACCTTCCGGCGGTTCATGTCCGTTGTGTTGTAGATGTCCCCAATCGTGATCGTGGTCGTCGAGTTGCGGAACGAGGCGCCGTCGTAATCGAGGCCCGTGTCGGCCATTCCGATCACTTGGCCGTTTCCATCGAGGCCGTTCGTCCAGTAGCGGTAGAGGTTCGAACTGTTCGTCTGAATGACCCAGTCCGTCTCGGCGTTCCACGTATGGACGGCTTCGACCGGATCGATGAACTCGACGGAGGGTTGGTCCGCGAGGGACGCGACGAGGTTGGCGGGGATCCTCGCTCGGACCCATTGGAAGTCTCCGCTCCCGAACGTGCCGACGATCATGGGCCCACGATTGCTCCCGGACAGCGCCGGGATTCCGGCGTGCCCGAGCCAAGCTTCGACGGTTTCCGGATATGCTCCGGGGAACACGATGATGCGGGCGTCAACGAGGCCCTGCGTTGCCGTGCCCGGTCGAACCTTCCATCCAGCCTCGTATGGCCCCACCCAGGTCACGGAGGGCATGGAGGACGCGCCGTCAAGGTCGGCGGGTCGACCTCGGACGATGAAAGCATCTTGCGGGAGATATCGCAGCACGTCCATCCCGCGGGACTCGAGATCGGTTTTCCACTCCGCCTTGATGGGGACCCGGAAGTGGACGATGCCGACGGCCATCCCTCGGTCGTCGACGGACCAGGGGGCGGGCGGCCGGGACGCCAGCATTGCCACGTCGACGGGACCGCCCGCGAGTTCCAAGTCGGATGGGCTTTGGAGCGGCTCGGCGTAATGGCCGGCAGCTCGGAGGGCGGATAGGATTCCGGCGCCACCGCGCGCGACCGCGAACGATCCGTACGACTCGAGGATTTGAGCGCCGGTCGCGATGATCTCGGGGGGAGCCGCGTCCGTCCGGAACGTCACTAGGAGGCCGCCGGGCGTTCCGCCGACCGCCGAGGGCTCCGGTCCGGTCGACGGCATCTGCACGATGACGAGGAGTGCCAGAACGAAAGTCGCCAAGACACGGAAGATGAGAAAGGCCGTGTGGCGGTGCCTCCTTCGAGAAGCGGAGGCGGAAACCTTCGCCTCGGAACCGCAGGATGCGGCGCCACGCACATTAGGCTTTTGGCCCAAAGAGCGGAGTCGGGATAGCGTAAGGACCCGCGCTATTCCGCGATGATTCGCGTCACTTGGAGGACCCCGTTCTGGAAGATGAGCGTGTAGTAGTTCGGGGAGTGATCCGTCCCGCGTAACTTCACACATCGAATCCGCCGTTGGATGTTCGCGTCGTCCACGCGCTCCATCTTCGTGTGGATAATCCCGTCGCACAGGTACTCCTCGCCATTCTTCCCAAAGTCCTCGCTCCCGGGTTTCATCTCGCTGATGAGGAAGGTCGTGGCCTTGAGATCCCGGATCCACTCGAATAGCAGGAACAGTTCCTCACGAGGATTCTCGAACCGGGCCATGACCTCGAGGACGGGCAGGGAGTCGACGACGAGGATTTCGTAATTCAACGTGCGTTTTAGGTTTGTCGCGTACATCTTGAAGATCTCGAGCCAGGTGCGGTCCGTGATCCCGTCCAAGTTGCGACGAATCATCCCGAGATCGACGATGCTGACCTTGTTCTCGACATCCCGCGGGCTCAAGCTCATCTGTTCGAGGTGGCGCGTCAAGTTGTCGCGGCCCTGCTCGAGCGAGATGTAGGTCCCTGGCCTTCCGTCCCGCAGGGCGTTCTGATAGATCATGTTGAAAGCAATCGTGGATTTCATCGTCCCCGGTTCTCCCGCGAGGAGCACGATGTGCCCTTCGGGGATGCCTCCGTCCATTTTCTCGTCAAAACCGTGGATGAACGTCCGGATGCGGTGTCCCTGGCCCATTGTGACGCATTCGATGTTGGACGGAGCGCGTATAACCGTTCCGAGGCCGTTATCAGCGCGTGAAGGCGTCCGCCTCCAGGAGAAAGCAAAAAAGAAAGGGGGAGTAATCGCGAACTCTCATGCGACTGCGGGCCGGGCATATGATGATTTTTGCACTCGGTCTGTGAGCAATGCTTCGGCTGGAAACGTTTATTTGTTATCCGGTTTGTTACCAGGTCGGTCGGGTGGGAGCGCCGGTGTTTGTCCCTGGGAGGAACCTCAAGGACCTCGTGGTCGCGTACCTCCGTGAGCAGGAGCGGTCGATCAGCTCCCTGACGAAGCGGCTGAAACAGGACGGCTACAACTTCCATCGGTTGTTCGTCACGGGATACCTGAAGGCACTCGCCGACGCCGGGATCCTCCGAGAGAAAGACATCCCACCATCGAAGGTGTACAGCACCTCCGCGCATCGGGACCTGAACCTGTACGAACTCGTCGGGGCCCGCTGTCGGGAGGCGACGGGGGACGAGTCGGATCAAGTGCGCCTCGCGGTCGGCGTCCTCCAGAAGCTGTTTCGGCGCCCCATCTTCTTGAAAGAACTGCGAGAATGCGGATTCGCGGGGGCGGTCGATGCGCCGCTCGCCCCGCGCGAGGAACGCGACGAGGTCCGCCGGGGCCTGGTCAAGCTCGGTCTGCCGCTGCCAACGAACGAGCCCGCGTACGCGATCCAAGAGCGGCGCAACGAAATCCGGGACGAGATTCTGTCCGACCTGATCGTCAAGCGGTTCGGGATGGGGGCGCTCGTCCTGGAGACGAAACAGACGAGGCTCACGGAGCGGTGAAGGGAGCTAGGCCATCGAGGTGGATGCTCAGCTCCGACGCCGGGTGACCCGGACGCTTCCTCGGTCCCGCACCCCCGCGAGCGTTGGTAGTCCGCGGTGAGGCTGCTCACTTCCGTGCCTGACCCGTTCCCCACGATCGGGGCGGGAACCGCCGCTCTCCAGCTGCGTTCCCCGTCGCCTCCAGCCCCGCGGGACAGGGCCTCAACGTCGGCATCCGGACCAGCGCCAGACTGGGAGCACCGCCCCCGACTGTCACCGCCCCATGAGGACGATTTGGGTCTATAAGGGGACGCCCAACCCCCCGGTCAAGCCTAGCGGCGTTCTCAACCGAGGCATCGTATTTAATCCTTCGTGGGTGGCGGATCCCCGAGCAAAACGATTAAGCCGCGAAAGTCCAATCCTCGCCGAGGCGGGGAGAGGAGAGCTTGAGGTCACTCGCGTTTCTGTTAGTCGGGATTGTCGTCGCGTCGGCTCTGGCGGTATGGGCGCCTTCGATTGCTTCGGGCACTTCGTCCTCCCTCCCGGGCGCGACCGGGGCGAGCCCGGCTCCGACTTCGATCAATCCGTTCATCCCGAACATCGACATCATCGACCACTCGACGCCGTACGCGTGGCAGGTCGAGCCGACGATGCAAATCAACAAGAGCGGCGCGGTTTTTGTCGGCTGGAAGGAGACGAACGGGCCTGATGCCGCCGGCTATCGGGTGGGCGCCTCGTACTCGACGGACCAAGGCCAGACCTGGGCTCCGAACATCCTGATGAATCGGACGCATCCGAATGACAATTGCCGCGATTCCGATCCCTGGATGGCGATGGACCCCACGGATCGCCTCCATTTCGGATATCTGGAATACGACCCGAACGGCGGGAGCTCGCCGCCGTGCAACTCCGGCCTCGATGTGTCGAACACGACCACAGGGAACAACTGGGGGAGCGTGCACTACATCCAAGGGCACGGTGGCCTCGTCGACAAAGACTCCATCGGCTTCGATTCTCAAGGACGGCTCTACGCCGCATGGGACGAGGGCAACGTCCTGGCCGTGACGTGGAGTGATGACGACGGCGGCCACTGGGCGCCGATCATTAACCCGGGCAGCCAGGGGAGTGTCCTCGGCACGATCATTGCGGCGGGGGCCAACGGAACCGTCTATCTCACGTGGTGGAATTTCGGTTCGAGCAACATCCTGTTCGAATCCTCCTCGGACCGCGGCAAGACCTGGAGTCCGATCGTCCGTGTGAACGACCGGGATGGGTCCGCATCGGGCGGCTTCCCGCAATATCCGCTCCCCGCGATGAACGTCGACCCGAAGTCCGGCGCGATCTACGTCTCGTGGGCCGATAGCCGGAACGGCGATCCGGACATCTACTTCGCGAATTCCACGGACGGCGGCAAGACCTGGGGAACGAACCATCGGACCAACGACAACACGGACAACTCCCAACAATACATGGTGGACCTGGCGGTTGACGGGGCGGGCACGGTGCACGCCGCCTGGGAGGACCGGCGCACCGGCAACTGGAACATCTTCTACTCGAACTCCACGGACGGCGGCCGGACGTGGTCCAAGAATGTTCGCGTCACATCCGCGGAAACCCCGGGTTCGTACGATCGCCCCGGAGACTACTTCGCGATCGAGGCCGGGCCGAACAACTACATCTACGTCGTCTGGACGGACGGTCGCGGCGACGACTTCGATATCTATTACGCACGGAGCCCCGGATTTCCAGTCGCGGCTGTCACCGTTGCGACGGATCCCTCCCGTCTTCCCGTGACAATCGACGGCGTGACAAAAGTGAGTCCGGTGATGTACAACTGGACCATCGGGTCGAGCCACGCGATAAACGTCTCCCAGACGATTGGCACGGGGACCATGGGCTCTCGATACAACTGGACATCCTGGAGCGACGGCGGAGCCATCGCTCACGAGATCATTGCCAATGCGGACCTGACTCTGACCGCTCGCTTCGTGAAGCAGCATCAAGTCTCCATCGGCGCGAGCCCAGGGAACCGGACGGTATTGGTCGACAACGTGTCGATCGCCGCTCGGACGATGTTCTGGTGGGACGACGGCGTGCCCCATTGGCTGGAGGCGCCTCCGCAGCCGGACGACACGCCGGATGCCCGGTACGAATGGCAGTCGTGGAGCGACGGACTGGCGAGGGCGCACTCCGTCGTCGCGAGGGCTCCTCTCTCTCTGACCGCGACGTTCGTCCGCGAGGCGACCCTTCGGGTCACAACCTCATCGGAGGGAATTCACTTCTTCGTCGACGACGTCGAGTATTCCTCTTCGCAGACCTTCTGGTTCGAGCTGGGGTCCAGCCACTTCGTATTCGCTCCCCCATCGCAATCGGCCCCCGGAGCTCGTTACACGTTTGTGAATTGGAGCGACGGCGGCTCCTTCGGCCACCCGATTCAGTTTTCAGGCGCGATGAGCTTGGAGGCGAGTTTCCGCGCCGAGTTTTACCTGACGGTCACGACCCCCTTCGGAGAGGCAAGCGGGGGCGGCTGGTACGATGACGGCACGATCGCGTTCGCGAGTCTGAGCCGCACCTCGGTTCCCGGGGCGACGGGTGTCCGGTACGCGTTTGTGGGTTGGACGGGGGATGCGAGCGGCGCCGGGGTCGTGTCGTCCGGCATCCTGATGGACGGCCCGAAGGCGGCGACCGCGGATTGGTCGACCGAGTACCAGGTCACGGTCGTGAGCGACGTCGGGACAATCGAAGGAAGCGGATGGTATGCCGCGGGGGCCACCGTGACGCTCCAAGCGCCGGCTCAGGTCACGCAGGGAGGGACGACCTACGACTTTGCAGGATGGACGGGCGACGCGATGTCCGAGCAACCCACGCTGACACTGACCGTCCACAGTCCGATGACGGTCCACGCCACCTACACGGCGACGACGGGGCCGCTCGGCGTGTCAACCGCCGGCTGGGGGCTGCTGGTCGTCGTGATCATCGCCGTCGCTCTGCTGGTGCCGATCCTGCTGCGGCGTCGGAGGAAGGGCCGGGACGAGGGATGACGCGGCGGCTTCGCGTCGCGCCGCCTTCGTCTTCTGGTACCTTCCGTACGTCGAGAGCATGAGCACGCTGCCGACGAAGAACGCGCCGGCGGAGCACACGAGCCGCCACGACTCCAAGTTCCCGACGGGCGTGTTCCCAAGCAGGGCGGTGCGATAGAAGTTGATCGAAGTGACGATGATGAACAGCCCGATCGCCATCGGCGCCCATACGCCGAGGATCGATCGGACCCGCTCGATGTTCATCGGCTCATCAGACGGATGATTGCTTCCGCGGGCTCGCCGTCGGCATCCTCGAGGGCCTTACGAGCTTCTGCCTCTGAGACGCCGGTCTTCTCCGCGACGAGCTTGACGTCCTCCTCGGGAATCGTCGGGCCTTTGTTGGCTTCCGCCTTCTTGGCGTCTCTCCGGTCACGGACGATCGGCTCGCCGACGACGGTCCAGATCTTCTGTCCCTGGGCGGTCATCGCGGTCACGTTCGCGTCCCGGATTACATATTCCTTAGTCGCGGTGCGGATGACGACCTCCTCGACCCCCTCGAGCTCTTCCTGCTCGATGCCCATCCGCTTCATGGCCTGGCGCATCTGCCGCGGGTTCACACGTCCGCCCGGGATCATCGCATCACAGGGGAAAGGATGGTCGCGACTCGGATAAAGGTTCTGCGCGTTCGACCTCTCCGTCATATGTTTAAATAGCTCAGGTCGCATCAAATTCGTCGTGCGCGTCGCGGTCGTATTCAAGGATCGATGTCAGCCCAAGCGCTGTCATCTCGAATGTATCGCTTTCTGCCCGCCTCAGCGGACGGGCACTGAAGTGATATGGATTGATCCGGAGACGACGAAGGCCGCGATTAGCGAGGAGACGTGCATTTCTTGCGGCATCTGTCTGCCGGCGGGGGTGCCCATCTCGACCGATTCCGGGGTTGTCCCCATCGACAAGATAACCGTCGGCACCCGAGCGCTCACGCACCATGGACGCTACCGAGTCGTCACGAGTGTCCAGATACGGATCTACGACGGACCGTTGTATCGCATCCGGGTCACTGGCCAACCTGACCCGCTCGAGGTCACCGAGGAGCATCCAATTCTTGCTGTCATTCGACGGCCAATCAAAGGAGGACGAAGACTCGAAAAAGCTACCGGAGTCCTTCGTTGGGTTCGGCCAATCGAGCTAAAGGCCGGCGATTATCTCGTTAAGCCAAGGATTCACGAGACGGCGTCGCAGGACTCATGGGATGTCCCGATTCCCATGGTGCTCAGCCGCGGTAGCCATCCGCAGTGGTCGGAGCAGTTGATTTCCCTACCGTTGACGCCGGATCTGGGAAGATTGATAGGATACTATTTGTCCGAAGGTTCCGCTGATGATCGTCGCCTCGTGTTTTCCTTTCACGAGAAGGAGCAGAACTATCGAAATGATGTGCGCCGCATTATCCACCGGGGCTTCGGCCTTCGAGGGTACGAAACAAAGAATACCGGTCTAGGCCGGAACGTTCGATACGATTCTGCGGTGCTGGCCCGCGTTTTCGGCTCTCTCGGGAGAAAGTGCGACCAGAAGCATGTTCCCCCGGCGTTCATGACGGCGTCAAAGACGGTTCGCGAGGAGGTAGTTCGTGGGTTGTGGAGGGGCGACGGTCATAGGGAGTTCCATCGCAATTACTTCGGTATCGTCACGACGTCTCCCCATCTGGCGTATCAGGTACAAGAGATTCTGGGCGGACTCGGGATTGCTGCAAGTGTCACGTCGAGTTCCCCCTCCGGAAAGCGGCGCGCGTACGAACTTCGCGTGACCGCGCAATTTTCGCAACAGATGGCTACGTTGCTGCAAGTGGAATTCTCGGACACCCGCAATCGAAAGGCCAGTCATTTTCTCGTGGATGACGATTTTGTTTATGCCTCAATCCGCAGCATTGAGGTTCGCAGAGTCGAAGGCCTACAGGTTTTCAATCTCGAGGTGGAGGACGACCAGACCTATACCGCGGCTGGACAGGTCGTCCATAACTGCGTCAAGAAATGTCCGTTCGATGCAATTCGTATCATCGGTCTTCCGGAGGCGCTGAAGGAAGATCTCGTACACCAATATGGAAAGAACGCCTTTCGTCTCTTCCGTCTCCCGGTCCCCAAGCAGGGCGAGGTCATCGGCCTGCTCGGGCCGAACGGAATCGGCAAGACCACGTGTGTGGGCCTCCTGAGTGGCGAGCTCGCGCCAAATCTCGGCCACTACCGCCGAAAGAAAGCCTACTGGGACGAAGTGCTCGACTATTTCTCAGGAACGGAGCTCCACGATTACCTCGCGAGAATCGCGTCGAAGAAGCTCACGACGGCCATCAAGCCGCAGTACGTTGACAAACTGAGCAAGATTTACACCGGACGCGTCCGCGATCTTCTGACGAAGATCGACAAGCGAGATCGACTCGCGGAGCTGACTGTGTCCCTCGACCTCGCATCGTTCCTCGATCGCGATATCGCCCAGCTCTCGGGCGGGGAACTCCAACGTATGGCCATCGCCGCGACGATGTTGAAAGACGCGGACATCTACTTCTTCGATGAGCCGTCGTCCTACCTGGACATCTATCAACGACTCCAGGTCGCGAAAGTCATACAGTCCCTGTCGAAGGAGAAGTACGTCGTCGTTGTGGAGCACGACTTGGCCGTCCTCGATTTCCTCGCGGACACGGTCTTCCTGATGTACGGCGAGGAAGGCGCATACGGGATCATCGCACAGCCGCGGCCGGTCCGCACCGCGATCAACGTGTACCTCGGCGGCTACCTGAAGGAGGAGAACATCCGCTTCCGGGATCGCGAGATCCGCTTCGACACCCGCCCGCCCCGAGGCGACTGGAAGGCCGAGACGCTCGTCACGTTCGGTGAACTCACGAAGCGGTTCGAGGACTTCGAGCTCGCCGTCCATCCGGGCCGTCTCCGGAAAGGCGAGGTCGTCGGCGTCGTCGGACCCAACGCCACAGGCAAGACGACGTTCGTGAAGATGCTCGCGGGCCAGGAGACCCCAACGTCGGGTGCCGTGGAGGGACGGTGGCAGGTCTCGTACAAGCCCCAATACCTGGAGGGCGTCTACGAGGGCACCGTCGGCGAATTGCTTCGCAACACCGTCGGGAAAAAGGCCGACACCGGTTATTTCGAGACCGAAATCCTGCAGCCGCTCAAAGTGAAAGGGATGCTCGAGCGCGACGTCTCGACCTTGTCCGGTGGCGAACTGCAGCGCGTTGCCATCGCCCTGTGCCTCGGCCGGGATGCGGACATCTACCTGATCGACGAGCCGTCCGCGTATCTTGATTCGAACCAGCGGATGGAGGCGGCGCGGACGATCCGGCGTGTCATGGAGAAGGAAGCCCGCACCGGACTCATCGTGGATCACGACGTGTACTTCATCGACATGGTGTCGGACAGCATCATGGTCTTCTCCGGTGACCCGGGCCGTACGGGGGTCGGTGAAGGTCCGTTCCCGATGCGGGACGGGATGAACCGATTCCTGAAAATGGTCGGCATCACGTTCCGGCGGGACGCGGACACGAACCGCCCGCGGATCAACAAGCTCGACTCCCGCCTAGATCGGGAACAGAAGTCTGCAGGCGAGTACTACTACGCGATTGAGGACGCCGTTCACGCGTCGTGAGACCCGGTACGCCCAGCCGTGATCAGTCGACCTTGTCCTTCTGCGACGGCCTCCCCGTCCTCGACAATCGGTTCTCCCCGGAGGTAGACGGCTCGAGGGAAGCAGGCCTCCATCCCCTCGAACGGTGTCCAGCCACATTTGTACCGCACCCGCTTCGCGCTGACAGCCTCGATGTGCCGCGGGTCCACCACGACGAGGTCCGCATCTCGGCCCACTTCGATCGTCCCTTTCGCGATGCCCAGGATCTCGGCGGGGCGTGAGGCCATTGCCGAGACGAGTCGCGGGAGGTCCAGGTCGCCCGTCCGAATCCGTCGCATGAGAAGGGGGAAAGAGGTCGCGACGCCGGGAAGGCCCGCGGGAGCTTCTTCGAACGGTGCGCCCTTCTCGTCGAGCGTGTGCGGCGCGTGGTCGCTGGCGACCGCGTCGATGCGGCCTTTGCGGAAAGCGTCCCACAGCGCGTCGCGGTCCGCCGGTGATCGGAGCGGAGGATTCACTTTCCCCCGGGCGCCGAACGGCTTCGACCAGTCGAGGAAGAGATGATGAGGGGTCACTTCACACGTCGCACTCGCGGGCACCTGATCGAGGGCCTCAACGCAGGTGACGTGCGCCACGTGCACCACGGCCTCGCCTTGGACGCGCGCAAGAGTCGCGACGGCGGTCTCCTCCGCGATCTTCGGTCGGGCAGCCGCGTGGCTTTGGAGGTCCCTCGCTTCTTGTTTCGTGAATTTTGTCGGGTCCTCCGCGTGGACGGCGACCAGCTTCCGCTCGGCCTCCGCGGCACGAAGGATCTCCCCCAAGCGGGGGACGCTCACCTCGAGATTTCCCGTGGACTCCGCCATGTAGATCTTGAACGCGACCGCATCGGAAAGGCGCGGCACGGTCGTCGCCGATTGCGGTGCGGCATACAACGCGTAGTCCACCGCGGCCCGTCCCCGGAGCTCGGCCCTCTTCTGGTTGAGGGCCGTGGTCGTGGTCACCGCCGGAACGGTGTTCGGCATGTCCGCGATCGTCGTCACGCCGCCGATCGCTGCGGAACGTGTACCACTGGGGAAATCTTCTTTGTACTTGAGGCCCGGATCCCGCATGTGGACGTGGAGGTCCACACAGCCCGGAAGGATCAGCGCGTCGCCGTGGTCGATTTCCTCGTCGCCTCGCAGCACTTTCTTGATTGCAGCGACTCGGCCGTCCTCATCAATCCCGACGCTTAAGGGCTCGAGCTGACCGCGGAAGAAGACGCGGCCCCTAATGACCCACATGCGCCGCCTCCAGACTCCGGCGCACGACGGGACCGCGGGGTTCCACCTCTGCGAAGACGTCCGCTTGAAACTTGTACACGCGGGTCGCAGGGTCGAGCCATGCGTCCGGGAGCAGCCCCGCTTTCATGCACGCTTCCGAGAGGAAATCGTCTGCCTCCATCTGGTTGTCGACCGCGACCTGAGGGAGAAGGAGGCCGCGGAACGGGCCTTGGGCCACCGTGAGCCCGTCGATGCCCACGGTCACCTGCTTGGGTAGATCCTTCGGTTTTTTCACCTCGATTAACTGAGGCGGAGTGAGAATGCTCACTTCGACCGAGACGCAATCGAGTTCTTCGGACCGCAATCGCGGGAACCGCGGGTCTTCCGCTGCGCCTTCGGCTCCCTTCTCGATCGATTTCAGGAGCGCGAAGAAGGGCTGCGGATAACCGATGCACCCGCGCAGCTCTCCGCTCGGGTGTTCGTTGAGGGTTACAAACGCGCCCGCCTTCTCCTCGAACCGTTTCGGGATTTCGAAGGCTTGTCTCGGGCGCCCTAAGACAAAGGCTTCGAGTGCGTCGCGTGCAATCCGGACGGCGAGCTCGCCCTCGTGGTCCGCGTACCGCATCTCCGTCGACAACGAGCGACCGCGTTTAACATTGTCGATACCGTTCTCGACTTTTGTGTTGGCGACACAAACCTTTTATCGACCGCGACCTCTCATCGAGTCGAACCGCGCATGCGAGCCCGTATCCCCGTCGTCGAAATCATGACCCAAACCCCGGTGACGATCCATGGTGATGCGACCGCGAAAACCGCCGCGGGCCTGATGCGGGAAAAGGACATCGGCAGCCTCGTCGTCGTGGACACGGGAAAACCCATGGGCATCGTGACCGAACGCGATCTCGTGACCAAGGTCGCGGCGGAGGACAAACAGCCGAGTCGCGTCCTCGTCCGGGACATCATGACGTCCCCCGTCGTGGCGGTCCATCCGCACGAGGAAGTCGCGGAAGCCGCGAAGCTGATGGCGGAACGCAAGATTCGGCGGCTCCCCGTGGTCAAGGAAGGAAAGCTCATCGGCATCGTGACCGAGAACGACATCCTTCGAATCTGGCCGCAGCTCATCGAGGTCACGCGAGAGTCCGCACGGGCCGGCCTGGAGTCGCAGTTTGCGAAGGGGATCGAAGGGCACTGCGAGGCGTGCGGCGTCTATTCGACGAACCTCGTCTGGGACCGCAACTTGCTCGTGTGTCCCGAGTGCCGCGGCGGCTGATCGTTTCGTCGGGTTCCGATTGCATGGATAACCGGCTCGGAACCTTTATAGTCGGTCCTCAGGTTCGACACCGCCCGTGGTCCGGTTCGTGAAAGTTTCTCAGGAGGAGCTCGACTCCGTGCGCAAGCTGTACGAGAGCGTGATGTCGTACGCATGCCACGGCCTCTTCTTCCGCGAAGGGATGGTCCTCGCGGAGGAGGTGACGAAAACCCTGCCCCTCGGCGAGGATCCGCTCGATGCGGGGACGAAGCTCATCCTGGAGCGGGGATGGGCCGAGGAGGTGTCCTTCACGGACTCCGGCGCGCGGGTCCGCGGTTCCATCGAGGCGATGCCGGGAGCGGACATGGAGACGTGCCACCGGCTTCGGGGTCTCCTGTCAAAGCTCCTCGAGGCGAAGACGAAACAACGCGTCCGGCTCGCGGAAGTGGAGTGCATCAGCACGGGCGGCCGCGAGTGCGTCTTCGAACGGGAGGGGACGGCGTGACCGCCCTCCAGGACATGATGCGGGCCCTCCGCGATGTGACGAAGGCGGAGGCCGTCGCCGTGATTAACCGGGACGGCGGGATCGTCGTCGCCGACCTGCCCCGGACCGTGTCGCCCGAAACGTTTTCGATCATGTGTGCGGCGATCCTGGGGGCGGGGATGACCGCGGCCATGGAGCTCGGCCATGCCGCCCCGCGCCGAGTCCTCTTGCAGTCGGACGACGCGACCCTCGTGATCCAAGAGGTCGGCCGACGGGCCATGCTCGTGCTCGTCGTCGCGCCGGAACGCGCGGTTTCCGAGATCGACACCGCGATTTCTCGCTTCGCGAAAGCCGCCGCACAAGATCTCGACTGATCGCCCCGGAAAGGGTTAATGACCTCACGGCCTTTGGCGCTCGCGGGCCCGTGGTCTAGTGGTTAGGATGCGACTCTTACAAAGTCGAGATCGTCGGTTCAATTCCGACCGGGCCCATGCGAAGCCCTTAGCGCCGGAGGAGCCATCCTCGTCGAAGGACGAACCCGAGCGTTCGCGAGACCAAAGGGAACCCGACCGCGGCCGCGACCGTGGAGAGGGTCGCGCCGAGCCCGAGCGCGAATCCGGGTGGGAGATACCGCAAGAAATACCAGGCGCCGGCCGCCGCTCCGCCGAGCCACCCGCCCAAGATTACGAAGAAAAATGGCCGTAGCGCTAGCATCGCGATCAGGACGAGCGCGAGGATTCCTCCCGTGTATAGGATAACTTCCGGCGGCGCCCCAAGCACCTGGGAGATCCAAAACAGGAACGGGACCTCGACGGCCGCGATCAACAGGAGGCCCAGCCGCCACTTCCATCGCATCGAACGTCGCCTCACTGCCGGTAGTCTTCGGGTCGAAACCCGAGGTCCACCTTGATGTCTCCGAGCCGACCGAGGTTCGTGCCATCGAGTAAGTGGATGGATGCGTCCTCGACACGGACGAGCGCCTCGTCGAACAGCGGACCGATGAAACGCGCCCGCACGTCGTTCACGGGCATCCCGCCGCACAGTTCGTTGAATGATGGGACGACGATCGCTTCCCTGGGCAGCCTTGGATACCGTTTGTGCTTCCGCAGGAACGGCACCCGCATCCAGCACGGCACGACCTGGCGGGAGCCCAAGGCGTCGCGGAACGCGGCCGCGGGGTGGTTGTGTCCCATCAGCAGGACCGTCCCTTCCATGACTTTCTTGTACGGCCACGCATGGCCGTGGCAGAACCCGACATCCTCGATACGGAAACCGTACGCCGGCTTGAACCGGACGCTCCGAGGCACGATGTGCTTCAGCATCCCGTCGTGGTTGCCCTGGGCGATGTAGATTTCTTTGAACGTTGAGGCGAGATCGCGAAAGAAGACGTACACGTCGCGTCGCTCTCGGGAGGCCATCTTCGGCACGAGATGCTTCACGTCGCCGAGGATCACGAGTCGGGTCGCGCCACGCCGGGCTGCGAGGTCCATCAGCTTCCGACCCATCCCTTCCGCGCGGCTCGGCACGCGGATCCCTTTTTCCTGAAGCTCCTCTTCGAGTCCGATGTGCAAGTCGGCCACGACGAGGATGTCGTCCGCCATGAGGGCGGGCTCGTCCGGCACGGGCTCGAGCTCCATGTCCGCACCAAGAGGCGGGTCTGCTTAATGCTTGCGCGCAGCGGGACCGGCCCGATGCCGCCCCGCAGAACGTCTGGGCGACGACCTCACGATCCGAGGAACTCCGCGAGCACTCGGCCCAAGTTGTCCGCGACGTCGACGGACGTCAAGCCATAACTCTTGACCTTGAACGCGAGATCGCCCGCGTAGCCGTTCGTGAACGCGCCAAGGCGCGCAGCGTCGTAAGGAGACATCCCTTTCGACATCAGGCCGGCGACGACGCCGCAAAGGACGTCGCCAGTCCCTCCGACCGTCATGCCCGGATTCCCGGTGTAGTTGAACTTGACGCGGGTCCCATCCGTTACGATGTCCACGTGCCCCTTCAGGAGGATCACGACGCCAAGCGCCTTCGCCGCGTCGCGCACGATGCCCGCGCGTTCCCCCGGTGCATCGGGGAGCGTTTTCCCCGTGAGCGCCTGGAATTCTCGGGAGTGCGGCGTGATGACCGCGCGCTTGCCCGCGAGGCACCGAGGATCCGCGCCGACGGCGCGGATCGCGTCCGCATCGACGACGATCGGAAGGGACAGCGTCTTCACGACTTCCCGCACGGCCTCGTGCGTCCCCGATGCATCGCCGAGACCGGGACCAATCGCAACGGCATCCGCGCGAGCCGACAACTCCGCGATTTGCCGGATGTCCTCCCGGAGCAGCCGATGGCCGACGAGCGGATGGACGATGAACATGGGCGAGTACGAGGCGACGACGGCCGCCGCCAGCGCCGGGGTCGCGATGTGGATCAAGTCCCCGCCGACGCCGAGAGCGCCGAATCCGACGAGCGCGGGAGCGCCCGTGTACGGGCCGCCGGCGATCACGAGCAGTCGGCCGTTTTGACCCTTGTGACTGGTCGGCTTGGGGACGGGGTACAGCAAGAATTCACCGGGGCCGATTGTCGTCGCGATCTTCGCGGGAATCCCGATGTCCGCGGTGTGGATGCGTCCCGAGTTCTCCGCGGTCATGCCTTCTTTGACGTCGTGGAGCGCGACCGTCGCTGTCGGCTTCACCGAACGCTCGGTCCCAATCCCGCTCGGCACATCGATGCTGAGAATCGGCTTGCCGGAGGCGTTCATCTGAAGGATCAGGGCCCCGTACGGCTCCCGAATTGTGCCTTCCGCTCCGATTCCTAGGAGCGCGTCGATGAGCAGGTCTGCGCCGGCAATCGCTTCCTCGCTCTTATCGAGCCCCGCGAGGATCTGCACGTCTCGCAGCCGTTCGAAATTCGTCTCGGCTTCTTTCGTCGCGAACTGGTCGGGAGACCGGGCGAGGAGGACCGTGACCCGCGCCTCGTTCGCGAGGTGCCGCGCCGCGACGAGGCCGTCCCCGCCGTTGTTCCCGGTGCCGCACAGCACGAGGACGTTCTTTCCCCCGACGCGGAACTCAGACCGGGCCACGTCGGCGACGGCCTTCCCGGCGTTCTCCATGAGTTCCAGGATCGGGACGCCGAAGTGCTGCGCGTTTCGATCGAGGACGCGCATCTCTATCGGGGTAATCATCCGCTGCGCATTCGGCCTTCGCTAGTTAAACGTTGGCCGCGGGATTAAAAACGGCCGCACACTTCCGGGCCCGATGGACTTCTCGCCGTTGCGGCCCTACACCTGGGCGCTCCTCCTGGGACTGTTCGTCCCCTCGAGTTGGATCCTGGCCATCGCCCTCGGACCCGGGGTCGTCGTCTTCGCGGTCGCCGGCGTTGCGGTCGTCCCTCTCGCCTGGTTCTTGGGGCTCGCGACGGAGGAGCTCGGGAAGCATGCGGGCCCCGGCGTGGGCGGTCTCCTCAATGCGACGTTCGGGAACGCCACGGAACTCATCATCGCGGTCTTCGCGCTATCGCGTGGCTTGACGGAGGTCGTGAAGGCGTCGCTCACCGGCTCGATTGTGGGGAACCTGCTCTTGGTCCTCGGGTTGAGTATGCTCGCGGGTGGCGTGAAGTACAAGACGCAGCACTTCTCCCGCGAGGCATCCGGAATTCAGATCACCATGCTCGTCGTCGCGGTCATCGGGCTCGTGATGCCCGCCCTGTATGTGTTCTCCACAGGCATTCGGGCTGGCGTACCACTCGAGGAGATGAGCCTGGGCATCGCGGCGATCCTCCTCCTGGCGTACGTGTTCGGCCTCTTCTTCTCTCTGCGCACGCATCGGGATATCTTCAATCCGGTGACGGAAGTCGCCGAGAAACCGCGGTGGGAGCAACGGTTCGCACTCAGCGTCCTCGTCGTGGCGACGGTTTTGGTCGCAATCGAGAGCGAGATTCTCGTTGGTTCCCTCGAGGCGGCGCGCCAGAGCCTCGGCCTGACCGAGCTCTTCGTCGGAGTCATCATCGTGGCGATCGTCGGGAACGCCGCGGAACACGGGAGCGCGATCCTGATGGCCTGGAGAAACAAGATGGAACTGAGCGTCGCCGTAGCGACGACATCCACCACTCAGGTCGCGCTGTTCGTCGCACCGATCCTCGTCTTCGTTTCCCTGTTGACGGCGAAAGTCATGACCCTGGACTTTGAGATTTTCGAGATCGCGTCCCTGGCTTTGGCCACTGCCGTGGTCGCGGCGGTCGTGTCCGATGGTCGAAGCAACTGGTACGAAGGCGCGTTGCTCGTCATGGTCTACGCTGTGATTGCGGTGGCATTCTTCTTCCATCCGGTTCCCGCGTGAGGCGTATGGCCACCACCCGCCGATCCCTCTCGTACGGACTCACCGCGAATGTGGTCATCTTAGGGGTCGTGTCCCTTTTCACGGACATCAGCAGCGAGATGATCCTGCCGATTCTTCCGTTCTTCCTGATCCAGGTGCTGGGAGCGAATGCCCTCATCGTCGGGCTGGAGGAAGGGTTCTCGGACAGCGTCGTCTCGTTCATGAAGATTTTTTCGGGATGGTTCTCGGACGCCGCGGGGAAGAGAAAGCGGTTCGTCGGCGCCGGTTACGCCCTTTCGACGGTGATGAAAGCCCTCTTTCCCTTCGCGACGAGCTGGCCCGAGTTCATCGGGATGCGGATTGTGGAGCGGACCGGCAAAGGCGTGCGCGATGCGCCTCGAGACGCGCTCCTGACGGAATCGACCCCCGCCGAGACCCGCGGGAAGGCCTTCGGATTCCATCGAAGCATGGACACGGCCGGCGCGATCGCGGGCCCGGTTGTCACGTTGGTTCTGCTTGGGACCGTGTTGGCCTCCCTGAACCTCGCCGACCAGTATCGCGGCATCCTCCTGTTGGCGGCGATCCCTGCGGCCCTCTCGGTCCTCATTGTGTTGTTCGTCCGCGAACCGGCGCGAACGCCCACACCGAAACGACCTCTTCGTGTGACGTTTCGCGGCATCCCGCGGCCGCTCGTGACGTTCATCGCGATTGCGAGTCTGTTCTCCTTTGCGGACTTTTCGTACGCGTTCCTCCTGTTGCGGGCGGGCCAATCGAACGGTACCACGGTTGTCATTCTCCTCTATATGCTGTACAACATCGTGTACGCCGTTCACGCATTCCCCGCGGGGATCCTCTCCGACCGGGTCGGCCGAAAACCGGTCGTCCTGGTCGGGTACGTCGCGTTCATCACAATGACGACCCTCCTCGTCTTTTCGAATGCGCTCGCGGTGCTCGTCGTCGCGTTCATCTTGTACGGCTTGGAGTACGGGATGGCGGAGGGGACCCAGCGCGCCCTCGTCGCGGATTTCGCCCCACCGGATGTCAAAGCGACGGTCCTTGGCGCATATCATACCAGCGTAGGAGCGGTGAAGCTCGCGTCCGGCCTGGTGGCGGGTTTCCTCTTTTACTACGTTGCACCCACCGCCACGTTCGCCTTCGGCGCGGTCACGGCGACTATCGCGGCAATCGCCCTTTCCCTCTGGAGTCCCACTCCTAGGTCCTGAGCTTCCGGCCGAGTCGCTTCTCCACGGCGGCGACTTTCGCATCGAGCTGTCTCTCGACGCCTTTCCGGTCGTCGATCTTGATGATCGTCGAGACGCGTTCGCAGTCCTTCGCAACGGCCTTGTGGCAGCGGGCGATGAGCGACAGCACCTCATCGAACGGACCCTCGACGACCGTCCCCATCGGATTGAGGCGGTATCCGAGGCCGCTTCGGTCCACGATGTCAACGCACCTCGCGACGTACTCTCCCACGCTAACGCCTTTCCCGATGGGCGTGATACTGAACTCCGCGATCGTCGTCCCACGACCCCGCTAGCCTGATATGCCACTCGTCTCTTGCAACTTGCGTGACGGTCGACTATTCGCGGCGAGCCGCGGACTACGATCGGATTCGAGGAGACGAGGCTACCGACCGCGAGTTTTGGCTCCGAGGCATTGTCGAGGTCGGCCGCGTCCGTCCCCGGGAACGGGTCTTGGACCTCGGAGCCGGGACGGGTCGGTTCGCAAGCCTGTTGAGCGCCACGAGTCCCGTCGTCGCCTTCGATGCGTCGCGCGAGATGCTCCAGGTCGCCCGGGCCAAGAGTCGGTTTGAATGTGTCTTGGGTGATGGGCACCGATTGCCGTTCCGGGCGGATTCCTTTGACGTCACGATGATCGTTATGGTGCTCCAGCATCTGGCGGATTACCGTGCCGTCCTGAGGCAGGTGGCCCGCGTCTCCCGTCGACTCGTCCTCGCCACTTCCGACATGGCCACGCGGCGCCTCGGGATTCTGGAAGAAGCGTTCCCCACACTCTTAGAGGTCGATCGCAAGCGGTTCCCGCCGATCGGCCGGATCGTGACCGCGTTGAAGGACGCCGGTTTCGCGAATGTCGAGGTCGAAGAGCGTCGATACGTTCGCGCCCTGACGCCGGAGCAACAGCTCGACCGCGTTCGGCGGAAATACCTGTCGACGTTCGATCTCATCCCACCCGACGAATACGAGCGGGGCCTGCGGTTCCTCGAGGTCGAGCTGCCTCGGCGCTATCCGCGCGGCTTCGAAATCGCGGCGAGCTTCACGTTCCTAGGCGCGACAAGGTGAACGCGGCCGTGGGAGCGCACTTCCCGCAGAATGCGCGGCCCTTCCGGTCTGTGTCCTCGACTTCCTCGGAGAAATGCATGACGCAGTCCGGGTTCGCGTCGTGATGGTAGAGCCCAAAGGTGTGGCCGAGCTCGTGGATTGCGGTCTTCGTCGCCCGTTCGACGAGCTTGTCCCGTCCGTCGTCGCCGAACCGCGCGATCGAGATGACGGCAAACCGATCGTGGATCGTCGCGTGCCCGAAGACGAAGTTCTGGCCGCGATCGAAGAGGTCCACGTCGGTCACGGCGAGGACGCGGTCCCCGCGTTCCCCCCGGAGCGCCGTCTCGAAGTCGGACGCTTGGACCTGGACGTGCCCCGATTGCTTCCGCCGGACGAACGAGTCCGGTACCGAGGCCTCCGGCGCGAGCACCACCGCGCCGAATGACGTGAGTTCCTGTCGCAGCTGCGCAAGGATGGTCGGGTCCACGGTCCCGAACGGTTTGATCGTCAGGATCATCCTTTGACGACTCCGAGCGGGACCAGCCTTGCGACGATCCTCGTCAGGCCCGCGCCTTCGGCCACGCGCACGACGTCCTCGACATTCTTGTAGGCGCCCGGCGCCTCCTCGACGATGCCCGCGCGAGACGCCGCTCGCAGGTAGATTCCGCGCTTGTCGAGCGATCGGACGACTTCGTTCGCGTCGTACTTCCGCGTCGCAGCTTTCCTCGACATCTGGCGGCCCGCTCCGTGGCAGCTCGAGCCGAACGACCGCTCCATCGCCCCATCCAGGCCGACGAGGACGAACGAGCACGTGCCCATGTCGCCGGGGATCAGGACCGGCTGGCCCACGGCCTTGTACTTCGCCGGCGTCTCCGGATGTCCGGCCGGGAAGGCGCGGGTCGCGCCTTTGCGGTGAACGACGACCTTGCGGCGCTTCCCGTCGACTTCATGAGTCTCGACCTTGCCGATGTTGTGGCACACGTCGTACACGATGTCCATCCTAAGATCCTCGGCGGACCGGCTGAGGACTTTCGAGAACGCGTTCCGCACGCCGAACGTGATGAGCTGTCGGTTGTTCCAGGCGAAGTTCGCTGCGCAACACATTGCCTTCCAGTAGTCCTGCCCTTCCTTCGACCCGATCGGGGCACACGCAAGCTGGAGATCCGGGAGTTCGATGTTCTCCCGTTTGACCACGCGCTCGCAGACCTCGATATAGTCCGTCGCGATCTGGTGGCCGAAGCCCCGCGACCCCGTATGGATCATGACGCAAACCGTTCCGACGTCGCCGATTCCCATGGCTTTCGCTGCACGCTCGTCGAAGACCCGATCGACCTTCTGGATTTCCACGAAGTGATTACCCGCTCCCAAGCTCCCGAGCTGGTCCTTGCCTCGAACGGTCGCGCGTTCACTGACCTTCGAGAAATCGGCGTCTTCGAGATGACCGCGGGCCTCGATGTGCTCCGGGTCGTCCGGCCATGCATACCCTTTGTCGACGGCCCATGCGATGCCTTCGGTCCCGAGCTTCGCCAGATCTTGGCGGGACAGCTTCGTGTTCCCTCCCTCGCCGACGCCACTCGGGACGTTCTCGAAGCACGCGTCGGTCAGCGCCCGGAGCTTCGGGCGGACCTCCGCCTCCGTGAGGTTCGTTCGGATCAGACGGACCCCGCAATTCACGTCGTACCCGATTCCACCCGGCGAGATCACGCCCGCGTCGTAGTCAAATGCCGCGACTCCGCCGATCGGGAACCCGTACCCCCAGTGGATGTCCGGCATCGCCATCGCGTTCCCGAGGATTCCCGGCATCGTCGCGACGTTCGCCACCTGCTCCGGGGCTTGGTCCTGCCGGAGCTGGGCCACCATCGGTTCGTCGATGAAGATGACCCCGTTCGTCCGCATCGCCGGCTTGTAGGACCGGGGGATTTCGTATCGGAACGCATCGAGTTTGTCGAGCGGGCCGCGCCAGCCGTCGCCCATGTGCATCGGGACGGCCGACTAGGTACGGAGGGCACATAAACGTTCGGGCGCTCTCCGGGCGCGTCGCAAACTATATGGCGCGCCGTGATATCGCGTGCCACGGGTTGGGACGAGCTCCGGATTCGCTGTTCCTGCGTCGCCTTCGGGTGGGCATGCGCGGCCGGGACACGTGGGCCCCGGGTTCCCCGACGAGAGGGGGGAGGGAGTCGGGGAGAGCCGCGGTCCTGCGGGCGGGCCAGAGCTCGTCGCGCCCTTTTCCTTGAGGAACTTGCAGGATGCGTCTCCTCGAGAAGTGGGCTATGAGCGGGCCTCGCCGATCGCCATGATCGCCTCGCGGATGAGGCGGGCCGCCAGGAGGGTCGTCTGCCCGAAATCCCAGGCCGGGCTGACCTCGTTGAGATCCATCCCGACGAGGTCGGGGGCAAGGCGCGCGATGACGTTCTTCACTTGGAGCGGCGCTAGGCCGAACGGCTCCGGGTTCCCCACGGCGGGTGCATACGCCGGATCGACTCCATCCATGTCGATCGTGAGATAGATCTTGTCCCGGTTGACCGACTTCAGAGCCCGCTCCGTCGCGGCACGAACCCCGCGATCGTGGATGTCGTAGACGCTGACGTACGTCAACCCGAGTCGCTCCAGATCCTCGCGCTCTTCCGCGCTGTAGGAGCGCACCCCCATGTAGACCACGTGCTCCACGCCGACGTGGTCCGCGATGCGCCGCGCGGAGCATGCGTGGGACCATCGGTCCTCGAGGTACTGGTCCCGAAAATCCAAGTGGGCGTCAATCCCGATCACGCCGACGTCCTTCGGGAACGCGCGTACGACGGCGGGGGCGAGGCTGTGTTCCCCGCCCACCACGATTGGGATCTTCCCCGCGCGGACGACATCCGTGGCCATCTTCGTGACGCCCTCCACCATTTCGGCCGACGGTCCGAAAGCGGGCGTGTCGCCGAGGTCCGCGACGGGCACCTCGCGGATGTCCCGCTGGTGGTCCATCATGTACGCCTCAAAGTTGTACGACGCCTCGCGGATCGCACGGGGCGCATATCGAGAGCCGCCGCGGAACGAGCATGTCCGGTCGTACGGCACGCCGAACAACGCGATGCGCGCCTCCTCGAACCTCGCGACAGCGTCCGCGAAGCGGGGGGCAGCCATGGGCGGACGGAAGCCGCGTGCGCTTATTTGAGGTCGACCCCGGTCACTGGGACGACAGCTTGCGGCGGCCGAGCGCCTCGAGGTACATGGTCTCCCCGCCCGGCTCGATCTTGCCCTGGTACTCCGCTGTCACCGGGAGCTCGAACGTCTCGTACGTCGCGAGGTCCATCAACTGCGCGACGTTTCCGTGCATCGACAGGACTTGGGCTTTGCGTTTGTCGATCATCGGGACGCGGACCTTGTGCGTCACGGGATGGACGATCGACCGCTTTTGCCCGTCGAACAGGCCGACCACCTCGAGCCTCGCCTTCGCTTCGCCGTGCTTCCCCGGTTTCGACATCTGGATGCTGAGGATTCGGCAAGGCTCGTCGTCGACCACGACGTACCGGTTGACTTTCAGCTCGCGGATCTCCGCCTGCTCCCATGACACCGGATTCGCGCGGCGATGCGGCCGGGCCCTTAAAACGTTTCCTCAGTGGCGCGCGCGCTTTTGCCGAGGTCGTTTTTTCCCGGGGACGGAGGCCTTCGGTCGTACCGGTTTCTCTGCTTTTCGTCGACGAATGTCGTCGACGGCGGCTCGCAGGTCTTTCAGCAGTTCCGGGGCGATCTTCCGTTTTGTGAACGCGTCCGCGCGGGCCGCGAATGATACCTTCGCGGCGAACGCGCGAGCGATCGCACCTCGTTGCCAGGGCGGCGCTCCGTGCACCCACGGGTGTTGGAAGAGCACGCCGTGCTTCGGCGGTCGTGATCCGGTGCGGAGATGACGGAACAATGCGCGCTCCGCACCAAGGAGCTGCACAGTGCCGGAGGGGGCGCGCGCCAATTCCTCGACGCTCCCGGCGAGGGCGACGAGACGCGCGGCGAGGATCGGACCGGCGAGCTCGGAAACGTTCGGCGCGATTTCTCGAATGGATCGCTCGAGGTACGACTCGATCGCTTTTCGCTGGCCTTCGACGAGCTTCGTGAGGCCCGCGAACGCCTTGAGCTCGGCCTCCTCGCGTTCGGGTAGGTCCGCCCCGATGCTTTCCCGCCCGTCGATCGGCATGCGATCCCGTCGCCCGTACATCGCGATGAGATCGACGTACGTCCCCGTGTCGATGACGGGGGCCAGCTCCGGGAAATGGAGTCCGTACCACTCCCGCAACCGCTCCAGGAGGACGTTCTCTTCCTGCTGCAGCTCGTCGAGTGCGCCGACGGCTTGCCGAAGATGATCCTCGGGGCCGATCGCCCTTCGCATCCGACGTTTCGCGAGTTCCACCATCGCGGCGTGCAGCAGGTCCCGTCCGTAGCCGAACTCCTCGGGCTTCAGGAACGGCGGGCGTTGGGAGGTCCGGTTTCCGCCGGCTCGCTCGAGACGGGGCTCGGCCACAAACACCTCCTCGGCGATCGACATGAGTTCCCGTTCTTCGTCGAGGACCTTCCAGTCCTCCACGCGGACCAAGCGGTCGGCCAGCGCGTCGGCGTCCTTCGGGAAGAGCCGCTGGTGGACCACCTTGCCGTCATCCAGCAGGAAGGATCCAAACCACGTCGTGACAAGGAGCATGCCGCGGGGCGAACGGGGATGGCCCGTAAAAGCTATCCGCCTACCGCTTCTTTTTTCGCGGTTTCTTCTTCGTAGAAGGCGGTGATTCGTGGATTGTCCGGAGTTGTGAGGGCTTCAGGATCCCCCGCTCGGTAATGATTCCCGTGATGTACTTTGCCGGCGTGACGTCGAACGCGGGGTTCCTCGCGGGGCTCTCTTTCGGTGCGATCGGGTGCCCGTCCAAGTGCAAGACCTCCTGCGGAGAGCGCTCCTCGATGGGGATTTTCGCCCCGGAGGCTAGGCTCGCATCGATCGTGCTGGTCGGAGCCGCCACATAGAAAGGGACCCCGTTTTCTTTCGCCACGACCGCCTTCCCGTACGTCCCAATCTTGTTCGCGGTATCGCCGTTCGCCGCGATTCGGTCGGCGCCTACGAGGACGAGGTCGATTTCGCCGCGGCCGAGGAAAAGTCCCGCGGCGCCGTCCGTGATGATGGCATGTTCGATTCCGGCCTCCAGGAGCTCCCATGCGGTCAGCCGAGCTCCCTGGAGCCGAGGCCGCGTCTCGTCGACGTAGACGAAGAACCGTCGGCCCTGCTCTTTCGCGACCCGCATCGGCGCCATCGCGGTCCCGTAGTCGACCGCCGCGAGCGCCCCGGCGTTACAGTGCGTCAGGATCCGCGTGCCGTTCCGGATCAGCTTGGCGCCATGCTCGCCGATCTTTCGACACCGGTCGATATCGTCGCTGGCGTACCGTTCCGCGGCCGCGATCAAGTCCTGTCCCGCCGCGGCGGCGGCCATCATCGTGTCAATCGCATAGAACAGATCCTGGCCCGTGGGTCGCGTTTTCCGGAATCGGTCCGCGACGGTCTTCATGTCGAGCCCCTGTTCGCCGGCCTGCGCCATCCCGTACGCGGCGGTCGCTCCGATGGCGGGCGCCCCCCGGACCACCATGTCCTCGATTGCGACCGCGACCTCCTCGTATGTCTTCGCCTCGTAGACCCGGACGTCGAACGGGAGGTACCGCTGATCGATCAGCTTCACCATGCCGTCCTCGAGCCACACGGTCTTGAGCTCGCGCGGGACGCCCTCGATCGTGACGTGCAACCGAGTCCTCCTACGGCCGCCGCAGGGACGAAAGCAGGCTCGAGAGCCCTGGTCGGCCGAGTTCCCGCTTCATGTCGCCCGTGAGCGAGTCGTAGTACGTGAGCTGCTGCTCGACCTTCAGGAGCTCGTCGTCGAGGCGGCGGCGCTCTTCCTCCAGGCCCTGCAGTGCATCGAGGAGATGCTTCTCCCGGAGGCGCCACCGTTGCGACTCCCTCCGGGTCACGTCGAGGGCACCGGGCATGTCAGCGCCCCCTGGGAATCGGGGAGGCGTGGGACCGCGAGGGCCGCGTCTGCGCCTCGCCCCTCAGGTCGGTGAGGAGCCGGTCATATTCCAGGATTTTCCTGCGGACTCCGTCCAGTTCCTTCCGCAACGTCATCCGCCGTCGCTCGAGTTGTCGCAGGCGGTCCCGGATTCGTTTTCGGCGCTCCCGCCACTTCCTCTGTTCTTCCAAGGCGAGCAGCACGCTGGAGGGGTCCATGGGGCGGCTCACTCCAGATTGTCCAGACTATTTAATCGTGATGTCTGAGCTCTACTCTGCCTTCACCTGCGCGGTCGGCAGGACGGTCTTGAACAGGTCGAAGAGGTTCATCGCTTGGCTCACGACGTCGCGCGCGATCCCATCCGTTGCGTCGAGCCCGATGACGAGCTCCAGGTTGTCGATCTTCCACACGCTCACGAAGTTCGCGACGGTTCGATGCGTTGCGGCCTCGCTCACGCGGACCTTGCCGATGAGATTCTCCCCCTCCCGGGTCGTGGACAGCGAAAGGACGTAGCCGCGGCCCTCCAGCTGTTTCTTCGCGATTGTCGCCATCTCGGATTTCTCTTCTTTCGCCAACGAGGGCGCCTCCCGCATGCGCAATCCCTCTTAGCGGTAATAAAGTCGCCGCAGCGAGACCGACGCTTCTTCGATGGAGATTTATACCGCACGGTCCTTGCGCGGCGCTGCGGGCTCGTGGTCTAGCGGTTATGACATCGCTCTCACACAGCGAAGGTCACCGGTTCGAATCCGGTCGAGCCCATTCCTTTCGGCGGGCCCGGACATGGTGTCCGCGAACCGGGCTACGGATGGGCCGAAGACGACGTGAGCGCGGCGACGAGCACCGCGACGAGCGCCAGTCCCCCGAGCGGAATCAACGCGATCCATCGCGGTTCGTACCGCAGGTGCATGTAGTAGGCGACAACAAGGCTCGCCTTGATCGCCGCAAGGACGACAAGGATGGTAATCGTCTCGAGCCGTGGCAGGCCGAGGCTGTAGACATTCAGCTCGATGAATGTCACGACGGCGAGGATTACGAACACGACAACGTAAGGGCGCTTCCGAACCTCCTCGACCGGAGCCGTTCCCGTTGCCGTCGCGGTTGCCATCCGTCACCTCAGATCAGGTACACGATCGTGAATAGGAAGATCCAGACCACATCCACGAAGTGCCAGTACAGCCCGACGAGTTCCACGGCTTCGTGATTCTCTTTCGTGAATCCGCCTTTGAACGCCTTCCGGGTGACGTACGCCATGCCGATCACGCCCGCGGTCACGTGGGAGCCGTGGACGCCCGTCTGCGCGTAGAACGTCGGGCCATAAAGCGGATTGACGTTGAACGGTGCACTCTTGAACGTGAGGTGCTCGCCGAAGTACAGATGTTGGTACTCGAATGCTTGGATGCTGAGGAACGTGATCCCGAGTAACAGGGTCGCCGCGAGGAACAAGCGGAGGCGCTTCTGATTTCCACGCTCGATCGCCCCCAGCGCCTCGACCATCGTCAGGCTGCTGCAGATCAGAATGAATGTGTTAATGCCCGTCAGCGGCACGTTCAGGATTTCGCCGGGTTGGGCCCAGGCGCCTTCGAACGCGGCTCCGGGAGTCGTGGTCCGGAGGCGGAGCGTCCATGACGTCCCGATGACCGCGGAGAACAACATGATTTCGGTCGCGAGGAAGAGCCACATCCCCAGCTTCCGGGCGCTGACGCGCGGAAACTTCGACTCGATTGCGGAGATAGCGCCATAGAACGCGCTCGATGGCCGCTGCAGGTCTTGATGGATCCAGCCACCAAGGCCGCCGCCAAAGATCGCGAGGCCAACGAGGAGCATCGGGATGCTGACGGAGACAATCCCGACGTAGCCGACGCCCATCCCGATTGCGATGATCACGGGCCACGGGCTCCCGTGGTGCTCCTCTTCCTCGCCCGTGGGTTCCGGGTGCGCCATCTGCCTCGGACCGGCGCGTGGATAATCCGGCTCGCTATAACGTCTTCGCTTTATCCGGGCCGGGCAACTCAGTTCGGCCTCAGGACCCATGCGTCGTGCGCGAGGCTCAGGAACAGGTCCCGGGATTTCGACCACTCAATGAGCCAAGTCGGGACGGGGATTCGCGGGCCCTCGCGTCGAAATCGCATGCATCCGCCGTTCGATCCGAGGTGAATAAAGCCATCGTCGTTTGTGCTGATTTCAATTCTTAAGAGGTATAACGCGCCGCGCGGCTCGCGATAATGACCGACCTATCGGGACGCTGAGCGAGGTGGGCGCGACGGTCCAATCTTCGCACGACGAAACTGCTTATACTTGCTTTCCGGATGGGGAGCCGCCCGGGATTCTCCATGCCGACCATCCGCCGGATGAAGGCGAAGCTCGCACTCATGGGCGAGGGCGGAGTCGGGAAGACTTCGTTGATCCGACGGTTCGTCTTGAACGAGTACCAGGACACGTACCTGCATACGGTCGGCACGAAGGTGAGCAAGATCGAACTCGCCGTCCCGTACGGCGCGGACATCGAGGTCCAAATCGGCATGTCGATTTTTGATATCATGGGCCAACGGGGATTCAGGGACCTCGTGAGAGAGACGTACTACCACGGTGCCCAGGCCCTGATGGGCGTCTGCGACCTGACGCGCAAGGACAGCCTGTACGCCCTGAACGACTGGATTCCGTCGGCACTCGAGGTTGTGGGGGACGTGCCGGTATTTCTCGTCGTGAACAAGAGGGACCTGGCAGAACGACGCGCCATTTCGGAGGAGGATATCCGGACCCTCGCGGAACCGTTCGGGGCGCCGTACATCTACACGTCGGCTCGGACGGGTGAGTTCGTCGAGGACGCGTTCAACGCCCTCGCGATTGAGATCGTCGACCGGGCCTTCCGGCTGGAACAGGCCCGCGCCGTCGAACGCGGATTACGGGAGAGAGTCCTCTCGCTCCTGGAGAAGCGGGGGTCCTTGGGCCTGAAGAAGAACCAGTTCTTCGAGATTCTCCGCGGCGTGAACTTCGACGATCTCAAAGCGGAGCTCGGCCGGCTCGAAGGGGAAGGGCTCGTGACCGTGATGTGGTCCGGGGCCTCCGACTTTACCGCCGTCATCACGCCGCAAGGCGCGGCGGCCGCCGGACGACCGTTGACGTGGGAAGAAGAGTAGCACGCCCCGAGTCAGGAGGCCAGCGCACGAAGAAGTCCCAGCTCGAGCGAATCTTGCAATCCCTCGATCCTCTCCCGAATCCCGCGGCGCCCACGGAGCAGTATCCGACGCCGGCCGGCATCGCGGCCGAGGTCGCATACTCCGCAACCGCGAAAGGCGATATCGCGGGTCGGACCGTCATCGACCTCGGTTGCGGGAACGGGGTCCTGGCGATTGCGGCGAGCCTCCTCGGTGCCTCCCGAGCCGCGGGAGTCGATTCGGATCCGGCGGCCATTGAAGTCGCGCGGCGCAACGGAGAACGAGCCCGCGTGGAGGTGGAGTGGCGCTTAGGCGACGTGCGGACCGTTCGGGAGCCGTTCGATACGGTCCTTATGAATCCACCCTTCGGTTCTCAAACGCGGCACGCAGACCTCGTCTTCCTCGACGCCGCGCTCGCTCGGGGTCGCGTCGTCTACTCGTTCTTGAACGCGAGGTCCGAGTCGTTCGTCCGGCGACACATCGAGTCCAAGGGTGGAACCGTCACGGATCGCCTCGCGTACGCGTTCCCAATCCGGCACATGTTTCCATTTCACCGCGAGGAGCTCCGCCGTGTGGACGTCGTCCTGTATCGGGTCAAGACGGCGAAGGGCTAAATACCGAGGTCCCCTGTTCGCCCGGAACGAAGGGGTGAACCGAGCGAATGGAACCGAAGATGGTCCTCCCGGGGGACGAGATTGCGGTCGCGGAGGAGTTTGAGCCCGGCGAGGGGACGTACGAACGGAACGGCCTGGTGTTCGCGGCGACGCCCGGCGTTCTCGTGCTGGATCCGGAGAACCGAGTCGCCCGGGTGCGGGCGTTCAACCCGCCGGCCGAGCTCAAGGTCGGGGACATCGTCTACGGAGTCATCGACGACATCCGGGGGATGATGGCGACCGCGACGGTCAGCGCGCTGCATGGCCGCACTCGGCAGATTAGCGGAGAAACGGAGGGGACGATTCACATTTCGAACGTATCCGAGGAGTACACGGAGGACATTCACGACATGTACCGCCTCGGAGACGTCATTCGCGCGAAGGTGATTCAAGTCAAACCGTCCCTCCAACTGACGACCGCGGAGCGAGACTTGGGCGTCGTGAAAGCCCTCTGTTCGGTCTGTCGCGGGCCGCTCGAGTTGCGGGGCAAAGATCTTTACTGTCCGCGCGACGAGCGGACGGAGCACCGGAAGCTCGCGGCCGACTACGCGGACCTTCGTCTCTCCGTTCCCGCGAGCGAACTCGGCGGCGGGACGATCGCCGAGAAGCACCGCGCGCCGCGGGGAGAGGGCCAGGATCGCGGAGGACGCGATCGCGGACGAGAAGGAGGGCGCGATCGGTCCCGAGATCGCGGGGGTGGCCGGGGCCGCGAAGGGCGGGGCCCCGGGGGCCGCGGCGGACGCGATCGAGACCGCGGACGTCGCCACTGAAATCGCGAGAATCGCTGACGGTTCCGTTCCGATAATTAGCATCAAGAACCGAAGGCAAAGGGATAAGAACGTACGCTGTAATAGCAGCGTTCAGAGGTCGTGAATGCCTGCTTCCAACGAGGAAGTGATGAAGGAACTCGCTCGCCTTCGCACGGAGATTCAGCAGCTCCGCGAGGTCGTGAGCGCGTTGTTCAACGCGGTCTTCGAGGAAGGGGAAGAAGACTGGGACTCGGTCCCGGAGAAAGACGAGTTCAACCTCTACAACTGATTTTTCGCGTTCGCGGCCAGACAAAGTCATAAGCCGCCCGTCCGTTCCGCGGGCCGTGGGACGGCCGGACCGGTATCGTCGACAGACGGTCCTCGCGGAAATCGGGGCTGAGGGTCAGCGCGCGCTATCCGGCGCTCGCGCCGCGGTTGTCGGCTTGGGTGCGCTCGGCAGTATCTCCTCCGACCTCCTCGCCCGCGCGGGCGTCGGCCACCTTCGCCTCGTCGATCGGGACGTTGTCGAGCTTACGAACCTGCAGCGGCAGTCTCTGTACTCTGAATCGGACGTCGACCGACCGAAGGCGGAGGCCGCGGCGGAGCGCCTCCGATCCGTGAACTCGGAGATCGACATCGAAGCGGTCTCGAAGGACGTCCACTCGGCGACCGCCCGCGAAATCCTCCGCGAGGCCGACATCGTGCTCGACGGCACCGACAATCTCGAAACGCGGTTCCTCTTGAATGAGGCCGCGATCGACCTCGGCATCCCGTTTGTCTACGGCGGCGCAATCGCGACCTATGGGATGGTGTTCGCGATTCGCAGCCCGGATACGGCGTGCTTCCGTTGTTTCAACCCAAAAGCACCACCGCCGGGAAGCCTCCCGACGTGCGAGACCGCGGGCATCTTCAACGCCGTGTCCGCACAAATCGGCGCGATACAGACAGGGGAGGCCCTCCGATTGCTCCTCGGGGAAGCGCCGTCGGGAGATCTGCTCATCATCGACGGCTGGCGCCCAGAGATCCAGAAGATTCAGGTGGCCCGTCGGACCGACTGCCCTGCGTGCGCCCTCGGCGAACGGGAGCATCTCGGGGCGAAGAGGGCCCAGGTGTTGGTCTCCTTGTGCGGGAGCGACACGATCTCCCTTGACCCCGTCCACCGCGGGGCGATCGACTTGGAGGCGCTCGCGCGGCGGCTCGAGACACTCGGATCGGCTCGCCGGGCGGGCGGCGTCCTCGTGGTTGACGTGGAGGGCCGACACATCACGATTTTTCCCGACGGACGCGCCCTGATTCGTGGCGTGAACAGCGAGGCAGAGGCCCGGACGGTCTACGCCAAGTACGTGGGGATCTGAGATGGCCCGGAAAGGCGTGCTCCTCCTGAGCGGCGGCTTCGACAGTCCTGTCGCGGGCTACCTCATGGCCCGCCAAGGGCTCGACCTCGTTGCGGCCCACTTCTCGCTCGAACCGATCACGGACGACGCGGCCGCGATCAAGGCGCGGACCTTGTGTGGGCTTCTCGGCATCCGATCTCTGTACGTCGTGCGCGTCGGGGAGTCGTTCGCGGAGGTCGCCCACGCCGCGAACCGTCGGTTCTACTTCGTCCTCACGAAGCGCCTCATGGTCCGCCTCGCGGACGGAATCGCGGATCGGGAGTCGGCCGACGTCCTTGTGACCGGGGAGAACCTCGGCCAGGTTTCGAGCCAGACCCTCGCGAGCCTCCGGGCGATCGACGCGGTCGCCCGCCATCCGATCGTCCGTCCCCTGATCGGGTTCGACAAGCAGGAGATCGTGGACCGCGCGAAGGCGATTGGCACCTACGAGGTCTCGAAGGGCCCGGAGATCTGCGACCTGCTAGGGCCGCCGAAACCCGCGACCCACGCGCGGCTGGACCAAATCCTCGCCGAGGAGGCGAAGATCGATTCGGAACGCCTCACCACTTCCTGCCTCGCGGGCGTCGCGGCGGAAAACTTGAAGGGGGACGGGTCCGCTGTTCCGGTCCCCCCGAGTCCGAGGTCTGTCCGATGACGTACTACCTGCTCAAACCGTGCCGGACCGCGACGGCTTTCATTTCGACGCTCAAGAAGGCGCAGCGGGTGGACCTGACGGAGGCCGCCGAGCGCCTGCGCACCCAGGGCTGGCACGTGAGCGACGTGAAGGTCATGCTAATCCTCGAGGGCGAGCCGGAACTCACCCTGTATGAGAGCGGCAAGATCCTCGTGAAGACGGACGACGAGCGACTCGCGCGGGAGGCCGTCGACCGCGTCTACCAAGCCATCGGACCCATGGCCCCGATCCCCGCCGCGGCGTGACGCTTTCTCATCGAACGCACGCGATTCCGAGAAGCTATATACCCCTCCCCGCGAATGATAGTCGCGGAGGAGGACTCGTTTGAGGCGCGGGGCGGCACTTGCGATGGCCGTCGTCGGCTTGCTTCTCGTCGCGGGAATCTCATACCTGGGGTCCTTCGCGTCCGGGACCCTCTACATCTACGTGCGGGATGCGCCGGCCGACTGGAAGCACCTAACCGTCACGTTCTCCGACATCCAAGTCCACCGCGCAGCGGCCGGCAACGCCAGTGGTTGGACCTCCCTGCCGCTCTCCTCTCCCACGATTGACTTCGTCGCGCTCGGGAATCTCACGAAGCTCCTAGCCTTGGACCGGGCTGCGGCGGGCAAGTACACGCAGCTTCGGCTCGTCGTGGATGCGGTGGATGGCGTCCTGGCGGACGGCACGCCCATCACCCTGATCGTCCCCGATGGCGTCCTCAAGACAGTCCTCCCGTTCACCATCCCGGGGAGCGGCGCGGTGAGCGTGACGCTCGACTTCGACTTGGCAAGTTCCATCCACGCCGCGGGCGGGACCTGGATTTTCCGTCCCGTCCTCGGGGCAATCCAGGTGACCTGAGCCCGCGATTGTCGGTGGGGTCGACGCATCTCTGTCGGACTCGAGGCCAAGCCCGACGACGAAGAAACCAAGCTAGGGACTCTACGTGTGGCGGGCGGCACTCCGCCCCGCCGTCACTCCCCATACCGGCGTTGCCGCATCTGGTATGACCGTAACGCCCGGAGGAAGTCGATTTTCCGGAAACCGGGCCAGTAGACGTCGACGAAATACAGCTCCGCGTAGGCGAGTTGCCACAGCAGGAAGTTCGAGATGCGCTCTTCGCCGCTCGTGCGCAGGACCAAATCCGGATCCGGGAGGTCGGCCGTGTATAACCGTTTCGAGAAGAACTTCTCGTCGACGTCGGCCGGGTCCACCTTGCCGGCCTGCGCGTCGCGGACGACATTGCGGATCGCCAAGAGGATTTCCTCCCGACCACCGTACGCGACCGCGACATTGAACCGGTACTGGTCGTAGTCCTTGGTCCGTGCCTCCGCATACTCGATTGCATCGATTACTTCCGCGGGAAGGAGCTCGCGGTTCCCGAACACGGTCACGCGGATCTTGTGCCGATGGACCCGTTCGTCATCGCCGACCTTGCGGAAATTCTCCGCGAACAGGTGCATGAGATGTTGGACTTCTTCGCTCTCGCGGCGGATGTTTTCCGTGGAGAACGCATAGACCGTGAGGATGCGGACCCCGACGTCGAGGCACCATTCGAGCACCTCCTCCAGCTTGTCGCGGCCCTTCGTGTGGCCATCGAGGACGTTGCCCAGACCGATCTCCCGCGCGAACCGGCGGTTCCCGTCCATGATGATTGCGACGTGCCGGGGGACCGCGGCCTGCTTGACCTGGTGGAGGAGGCGACGCTCGTACGCTTGGTAGGCGGCGTCGCTGATGATTTTCGAGATGTCCGTCGGCATCGACGAACACCGCACGAGTGGGACCGACCTATTTATCCATTCGCGGGAACGCCGCCGCCAGACGCCTCGGGCGGCGGATTCGTAGCTGCGGACGAAGCAGTTTCGCGCATCTCGGCCGCAAAATTATTTAAGGACGGTGCTCGGTTGGTCCCACCGTTCCATTCATCCCGTCGGCGTGATTTAGTGGCCTTATCGATGAAATTGGTCGAGTATCAGGACCTTTACCGCAAGCTCGCGACCCCGGAGGACATCGACTTCCTCGCGGAGAACGCCGGGTACGACAAGGAACTTCTCCTCGTGATCTACACGCAGCGCGTCGTACGCGAGACGACGAAGAAGTTCTACCGCGTGAAGGCGCAGGCCCGTCGGCTGGCGTTCATGTGGCAGAACGGAGAGAGCCTCCTCGAGATTGCGCGCAAGTTCGAGTTCCCGCCGATCTTGACCGCCCTGATGGTCCTCGAGCAACGGAAAATTTCCCGGAAGCAGTTCTGGAAGATGATCAACGATCTTGCCAGCGTCAAGGACCGCCGTCTCAGTCGGGAGCTCGAGGACGTGAATCGCACGGACATCGTCTACTCCCCCGAGGGCAGCGCCCGTCAATACGCACGCGGACGGTGGGGGGAGGCAAAGCTCCACACCTGGCTTGACGCCCGCGGGCTCGTGTACGAGACGGAGAAGGATCTTCGCGCGAAGTACGACAAGACGCCCGACATCTTGTTGCACAAGCCTCTCGAGATGAACGGTTCGAGGAAGTACTGGATCGAGTCGAAAGCGACGTTCGGAGACCCCTACGAAATTCGGCGCCACCTCCGGAAGCAGCTCCAACCGTACAGTGACCTGTTTGGCGACGGGGCCGTCGTCTACTGGTTCGGCCACGTGGACGATCAACAGTACGAACTGCCGGTGGGGGTTGACATCGTCAGCCCGCAGTTTTTCGAGACGCCACCGGTTCCGTTCCCATATGTGCCCGTCGGCGAGACTCCGCTCGAGGAAGCGCCGCTCCAACCCGGCGCGGTCGGTCTCCGTGAGTAGCCGCCGAAAACGTTTAAGGTCTCTCGTCGCATCGTCGCTGTGGTGCCGGAAGAAGAAGTCGTCCGGGTCCGCATGCCGCGGGGGAAAGACGGCGAAATTCTCGGAATCGCGGACCAACTCCTGGGAGCGTCGCGGATTCGCGTGATGTGCCAGGACGGGAAAAGCCGGCTCGGTCGGATCCCCGGGAAGCTGAAGAAGCGGATGTGGATCCGGGAGGGCGATCTCCTCGTCGTCAAGGTGTGGCAGTTCCAAGACGAAAAATGTGACATCCGCCACCGCTACACGAAGACGGAGTCGACCTACATGAGCCGCCGCGGCCTCATCCCCAAAGCGATCAATATCTTCTGACAGTCCACAAAGCTCTTAGTCGGGCGGATCGTTCGTTTCGCAGGTCATGATTGACGAGCGACGCATGCGAGGCTTGGAGGCTCAGGTCGACGCACTGCGGACGAAGGAGAAAGACTCGGACACCCGCAAGACCTACGACGAGGTCTTCGACCACGCCGCCCTCCTGACGATTGCCCAGCTGATCACGGACGGGGTCCTCTCAACCCTTGACTACCCGGTGAGCACGGGGAAGGAGGCGAACGTCTTCCACGCGACGGGCCCCGATCGGCGCGCGAAGGCGGTGAAGATTTACCGGATCGCGACCGCGACGTTCCGGAACATCGCCGTGTACATCGAGGGCGATCCGCGCTTTAAGAAAGTGAAGCGGGCGACGAGACCCACGCTCCTGGCCTGGGCCCAGAAGGAATACAAGAACCTCGTCCGGATGGGGGACGCCGGTGTGCGTGTGCCGAGCCCGGTACGGGTGCTCGACAATGTGCTCGTGATGGAGTACATCGGGGACGAGACCCAGCCTGCGCCGTCCCTCCGCGAGATCGCCCTGGAGGACCCACACGCCGTCTTCAATGATGTCGTGGCGAACATGCGCGGAATCCGGGAGTCGGAACTCGTGCACGCGGATTTGAGCGAATACAACCTCTTGTGGTGGGCCGGGCAAGTCGTCGTCATCGATGTTGGACAAGCGGTCACCCTGGACCACCCGCGGGCGGCGGAGTGGTTCAAGAGGGACGTTGCGAACGTGGCGCGGTTCTTCAAGCGCCGGCGCGTCGACGTGACCCCGGCGACCCTCGAGCGAGCGATCTTGGAAGGATGAGATGCTTTACGCGCGAATTTCCGCGGAACGCATCGGCGTACTGATCGGGTCCGAAGGCACGACGAAAGACCGCCTACAGAAGGCCACCGGGACGCGAATCGCCGTGGACTCCACGAACGGCGAGGTCACGATCGACGAGTCGACGGCGAACGATCCGGTCTTGGCCCTGAAGGCCCGCGACATCGTCCATGCGATGGCGCGCGGGTTCTCCGAAGATCGGGCGTTCCGACTCCTCGACGAGGACGCCTACTTGGAGATCCTCGACATCAAAGAGTTCGCGCACTCCAAGAATCGCGTGTCCCAGATTCGCGGTCGGTTGATTGGAACTCGGGGCAAGACGCGTCGGCTGATCGAGGAGCTCACGGGGGTCGAGGTCAGTGTGTGGGGGCACACGATCGCGCTGATTGGCGGATCGTTCGAGATGGCGATCGCACGGGAGGCGGTCTTCATGCTCCTCCGCGGCAGCGAGCACAAGACCGTGTACCGGTTCCTCGAGCGGAAGCGGGCCGACCTCAAGGTCTACCAAATGGGCTTCTGACGTTCCCCAGGGAAACGAGCCGCGAAGATTGTTATAGGCGCACCGGACTACCGCGGCGGAGTCCCACATGCCGAAGCATGTTTACCTGTTTGAAGAAGGCACCGCCTCGATGCGGGATCTCCTCGGCGGCAAAGGAGCCGGCCTCGCCGAGATGACGCGTCTTGGGCTCGCCGTCCCGCCCGGCTTCACGATTACGACGAAGGCGTGCAACGCGTACAGTAAGTCGGGGCGCTTTCCGCCCGGGATGTGGAAGCAGGTCGACGCCGCGCTCTCTCAGGTCGAGTCCAAAGGGGGTCGTCGGTTTGGGGACCCCGCGAACCCGCTGTTGGTTTCCGTTCGGTCCGGTGCGAAAATCTCGATGCCCGGGATGATGGACACGGTCCTGAACATCGGACTGAACGACTCGACCGTCGAGGCTCTCGCCCAGATGTCGAACGAACGGTTCGCCTGGGATGCGTATCGGCGACTCTTGTCGATGTACGGTCGGATTGTGAAGGAGATCGACACTCGCAAGTTCGAAGCGATCTTGGAACGCCACAAAGAGAAAACCGCAGCCCGCAAAGACACCGACCTAGGCCCAGGCGCGCTGAAAGCGATCGTAGCGGATTTCAAGGAATTGTACCGCCACGAGGTCGGCGAGGAATTTCCGTCGGACGTGAAAAAGCAACTGCGGGAATCCGTGGCGGCCATCTTCCGATCTTGGAACGGGAAGCGGGCGGTGGACTACCGGACCTTCAACAAGATCCCGCACACGCTCGGGACCGCCGCGAACATCCAGATGATGGTGTTCGGCAACATGGGGCCCGACTCCGGGACGGGGGTTGCGTTCACCCGGAACCAAGTGACGGGCGCGAAAGAACTGTATGGGGAATACCTCCCGAACGCCCAGGGGGAGGACGTCGTCGCGGGAATCCGAACCCCGATGAAAGTCGCGGAGCTTCGAGGCAGTTACCCGGAGATCTACGCCGACCTCTCACGCGTCGCGGAGCGGCTTGAGAACCATTTCCGAGAGGCGCAAGACATCGAGTTCACCGTCGAGCGGGGGACGCTGTGGATCCTCCAGACCCGGGCCGCCAACCCTCCCGCCCGGGCCGCCGTGCGGATCGCCCTCGACATGGTGGGAGAGCACCTGGTTACGAAGCAGGAGGCCCTCCTCCGTGTCAAACCGGATCATGTGGTTCAACTGCTCCTCCCGCAGTTCGACGAAGCGGCAAAGACCGAGGCGAGGCGGGCGGGCCAATTACTCGCGATAGGCCTGAACGCGTCCCCCGGTGCCGCGATGGGCGTCGTGGCCTTCGATCCCGACGAGGCCGAGAGGATCGGCCGGGGCGAGGGAAAGCCGGTCATCCTCGTGCGGGTCGAGACCTCCCCGGACGACGTACATGGAATCCTTCATTCGAAAGGCGTCCTCACCGCGCGTGGCGGTGCCACGAGCCATGCGGCCGTCGTGACCCGGGGCCTCGGCATCCCGTGCGTTGCCGGCTGCGAGGCAATCCAGGTCGACTACGACGCGGCCGAATTCCGCGTCGGGGACAAGGTCGTTCGTCGCGGCGAACATCTCGCGATCGACGGCAGCACGGGCGAGGTCTTCGCGGGAGCGATTCGGACGATCGCCCCGGACTTCGAGCGAGAGGCCGATCTGCAGACCCTGCTCGGCTGGGCCGACGAGGAACGGGCGCTGCAGGTGTGGGCGAACGCCGACTATCCGCGAGACGCGGCGCGGGCGCGGAAGTTTGGCGCCCAAGGCATCGGCCTCGACCGCACGGAACACATGTTCATGGAAACCGATCGACTGCCGATCGTCCACGAGATGATCCTTGCCGCCCCTGCGTACCGGAAGGCCCGGCGGCAACGCGAGGCGGTGGCAGGCCAGTTGGACACCGCCTCGGGCGATCGGCGGCGCGACCTCGAGGGGCGGCTCGCCGAACTCGACTCTCGCCTCGAGGATCTCTCGAGGCGGTACCTCGGATCCCTCGAGCGCATCGGCCAAATGCAGCGGGACGACTTCGTCGGAATCCTGAGGGAAATGGCCGGACTCCCCGTGATCATCCGCCTGATCGATCCTCCGCTCCATGAGTTCCTGCCGCGGTACGAGACCTTGCTCGTCCAGGTGACGAAGCTGAGAATCGCGCGCGAGGACCCCGAGGCGTTCGTCCGCGCCGCAACCGCCGAGGAGGACCGGGCGCTCCTCGCGGAAGCCCGGAAGGCCGGCGGCTCGGATCTCACTCGAGGGATCCAGGCGCTCTTGCCGAGGAAGGAGCGTCTCCTCGAAGCCGTCAAGCTCTCCCGCGAGGCCAACCCGATGCTCGGACTTCGGGGCTGTCGCCTCGGCATCATGTTTCCCGAGATCACCCGGATGCAAGTCCGCGCGATCTTCGAGGCGGCATGTCGCCTCCAGAGGGAAGGCGTCGATGTCCGGCCGGAAATCATGATCCCGTTGGTCGGCCTCTCGGAGGAGTTGCGGGTCGAGCGGGAGGCGCTCGAAGCGGAGGCGAAGAGCGTCATGGAGCGGGAGGGCGTTTCGGTCGCCTACAAGTTCGGCACCATGATCGAGATCCCGAGGGCCGCCCTCGTCGCCGACGAGATCGCCCGGCACGCGGAGTTCTTCTCGTTCGGGACGAACGACCTCACGCAAACGACGATGGGGTATAGCCGCGACGACGCGGAGGCCAAGTTCCTGCTCGACTACATCGAGGAGGGCATCCTGCCGAACAACCCGTTCCAGACGATTGACCGCGAGGGCGTGGGCCAGCTGATGCGGATGTGCGTCCAGCGCGGGCGCAAAGTCCGCCCGAATCTCGAGATCGGGATTTGCGGCGAGCACGGCGGGGACCCGGCGAGCATCGACTTGTGCCACGAGCTCGGCCTCAACTACGTCTCGTGCTCGCCGTTCCGCGTGCCCGTGGCCCGCCTCGCGGCCGCCCATGCAGCGCTGCGACGCAAGATGCCCGCGTCCGAGGACCGCTGACCCGAGGCCTCGGCATGGCGGACTTGGCGACCTCTCCGTACTTTCTCCTTATCCTGCTCGTCGCCGCGTTTGCACTCCCGCTCGTCTACCTCGTGTGGATCCGGAACTCCGTTCGGTCCGGCCGGGAGCCCTGGTCCACGGTCCTGAAGGCGTTCTCGTGGGGCGCGGTGCTCAGCGTGATCATCGCCTTGGTCCTCAGCCTCGTGTTCATCCTGATTCTCAATCAAATCGGGCCCTTGAACGACTTCTTCGCCCGCCGATTCGGGGACCCGACCACCGCGATCGGAGTCCTCGTCGTCGCCCCGATCGTCGAGGAAGCCGCGAAAGGCGTCGGAGCGACCGCGGGTCGTCCCCAGACCCAGTCGAAGGCGGACGGCCTGGTCTACGGCGCGGCCGCGGGCCTCGGATTCTCCGCGATGGAGAACTTGTTCTACGCGCTCGCGGCGCTGTTTGTCGCCGGCGTCGGTCCGTCCGGCTCCCTCATCGTGGTCGGGGTGCGATCCTTTTCCTCCTCGTTCCTCCACGCGAGTTCAACCGCGGTTTTCGGGTACGGGCTTGCGAAGGCTTGGCTCACCAAGCGACCGTGGGCGATCTTGCCGTTCTACTTCGTCGCAGTCGGCATGCACGCGACGTTCAACTTCTTCTCGACCCTCGCGCTCACGTATTCGGATCAAAACAACATCGTGGGCGAAGCCCTTGCGTTCGTCGCGGCGGTGACTTTCGCGATCGTCGCATTCTCTGTCGTGCGGTTGAGGCTCGCGTCGGGGCGGCCTGCGTCGCGGTAAGGCGAGCCGCTCACGAAATCGTTATTTACGCCGGACCGCGTGCAGACCGGCGCATGCGGTTTCGCTTCGAGATGGATGGGGAAGCCTACTCGAAAAATAAGGAGTCCTTCAAACGGATTCTCGCGAAGCACGGCTTGCGGTGGAAGGGCTCTCTCGAGCGGCCGTTCTGGGCGAGCGGGAGCGAGCGCGTGACGGCCGTCTTCGATCGGGACCGGGAGAAGGACGTCCTGCGGAACGCGATTCTCCTGTGGGAGAGCGTGAAGAAGTCGACCCTCCTGGAGGAGCTGAAAGGTTGGGCCTGGGAGGTTGGCGCGAACGTCTCGGAGGATCGGTCGCCCTCTGCGGAGGAGGTCACGGACGACGTTGAACGGGCGCTCCGGAACTGGGACCTTATCTGGAAACCGAACGTGGACCTCTTGCGGGCGCAGGGGCGGCCCACGACGTGGATTGAAGCGGACGTGAAGCGCTGGAAGCAGCGACGACTCGAGCGGCGCCGCGAGCTCATGGGCCAGGCGATGGACTAGAACGCGGCTTTGGATTGAACTTCGAGCGCATCAAAGCAATCGAAGCAGTAGCCTTGACGGCGATCCTCCGGAAGCAGCACGATTCGGGTGTGGCACTTCCGACACCGGCCCTCGCGGTCCCCCCCGTCCGAAATCCGCCGCGTATCCGGTCGAATCTTCCATGAAATTGTACCCGCCCCCCCGAGGCGAACCCCGCCGCGGCACGGAGCCTCCGGACTCTATAAAAACGTTGTGCGGCGGGGCGACACGGAACCCGACGGCGGTTTAATGTGGACTCCGCTTGTTGTCGTCGCACGTGCTCGCGGGTTTCGTCACCTTCGAGGGAATCGACGGTGCGGGGAAGACGACGGTCAGCCGTCTCGTGGCGGAATTCCTTCAAGCGAAAGGACATGCGATCTTCCTCACGAGCGAACCGACGAAGACGTGGCTCGGCGACGCGGTGCGACGAGCCTGCGATGACGATGTCGGTGCCGTGGCGGAGTCGTTTCTTTTCCTCGCGGACCGCGCCGCACACGTGGACGAGATCCGCTCCCACCTCGAGAACGGTGACCTCGTCCTCTGTGACCGCTACGCGGATTCGACGTACGCATACCAAGGGGCCCGTCTCAAAGGGATCGTCAGGGACCCAATCCGATTTCTGCAGCAAGCGAGCAAGGGGTGGACGCTCGAGCCCGACCTCACGGTCTTCCTCCGCGTCACGCCGGCCTTGGGGCTGAAGCGTATCCAGGGCCGTCCAACCCGGATCCGGTTCGAGGAGCTCCCCTTCCTCAAGGAAGTTGCCGCGAACTACGATCGCCTCTCCCGGTCCCGCCGGTTCGTCGTCCTCGATGGGGCCCGGACCGCGGAGGTCGTGGCGCGGGAAGCGACGATGGCGATTGAGAACCGTCTCACGCCGCGGCGGAGACGCGGAGCGGGTAACCCGCCATGAGGAGCGTCCTCACGAGAAACGCCCGGGCGAAAAGTTTGGCAGACTCGAGGTTCCCACGCTGAAGCTCAACGAGGAATGCCTTGCCGAAAACAAGCTGAAGACTGGCGTCCGGTCCCGCCATGCGAACGGAGATTACCCGGAGATGGGCTTGAACACGCGACTCGAGAATATCACGCGAGATTATCATTTCGCCGTCCAGCAACTCTACGCGTGCTGGACAAACCTATTTATTTGCTCGGTCATTTATCGCGCCGCGCATGGGATGCACGCATGGAGTCCGCCGGTCATTCTAGGGCCTCGAGCCACCACCATGGCGATGGATTTGTCGGCGTCATCTATGGCGACATCGGCACGACGTCCTTCCGCTTCTCCGTCGTCGAACCGGTCGAGCGGAACGAGTTCGTGCAGGTCGAACACGAGACATGCGGGACCGTCCTCGGGCGCGTGGACGAGGTCGAGCGGAAGACGGACCTGTCCCTAGACCGCGCACAGGTCCTGGGGGACGGCGAGCCGGTGGACATCGAAGAGCGGGTGTCCGCGCAAGTGAGCGTGATCGGCTACCGGGACGACCGCGGGCTGCTTCAGGTCCCGCGGACGCCGTTCCGCGCGGGCGGAGCCGTGTCCAAGGGGGAGACCACCACGATCCAGGAAGTCATCGGCCTTACGGAGGACAAGAAACACGGTGCCTACGTGGGCTTGCTCGCGGGCCACGACGTCCCTGTCTACCTCGACATCAATGCGATGGTCCAGAAGCACGTCTCGATCGTCGCGAAGACGGGCGGCGGGAAGTCATACATCGCGGGCGTCCTCATCGAGGAACTGATGAAGCACCACGTGACGTGCGTGATCCTTGACCCTCACGGGGAGTACGCCTCGCTCCGCGAGAAGGGGAAGCACGCGGAGGGAGCCGCTCGATTTCACGTGGATCCACGGGGATATGGAGACGCCATCCAAGTCTTCTCCCCGGACACGAAGATCAACACCGGCTGTCGTCCCCTGAAGTTCACACTGAGCAACCTGGACGCGCGGGACATCCTGTCCCTGACGGGCTCCGCGAGGGTCCGCATCCACCTGACCGCCCTCCGCAAGGCGCTCGACCTACTCCGACAAGCCGCGAAAGACTACACCATCCGCGACATCATCCGCGTCCTCGAGCGGGAGGACGATCCGCAGAACGCGTCCTTGGTCGACGAGCTGGAATACCTGAGCGAAGTCGAGATCTTCGCGAAGGAGGGGACGCGGATCGACGAGCTCGTCCTCAAGGGCAAGACGACGATCATCAACTTGAAAGGCGTCCCGCCGGACATCCAGGAACTCGTCGTGAACCGCCTCGCGACGGCAATGTTCGAGCTGCGGAAAGTCGGGCGAATCCCGCCGATGATGCTCGTCGTCGAGGAGTCGCACAACTTCTGCCCCCAGGTAGGCCAGGTCGCCTCCTCGAAGATCTTCCGGACGCTCGCCTCGGAGGGGCGCAAGTTCGGTCTGGGACTCGTCGTGATCACGCAGCGGGCCGCGAAGGTGGACAAGAACGTGCTCAGCCAGTGCAACACACAGATCATCCTGAAGGTCACGAACCCGAACGACCTGAAGGCGATCATCGCGAGCGTCGAGGGCCTGACGACCGCGATGGCGGAGGAGATCTCGCGCCTCCCGATCGGGGTCGCGATCATGACGGGTGGCGGCCTTCAGATGCCGCTCATGGTCGAGGTCCGTCCGCGGGAAACGAGGCACGGCGGCGAGAGCGTCAAGGTCATCGAGGACTGAGCCGGAAGCAAGAAAGCCTTTGGTGGGACCGTGACATCACCGGGCGTGCGTCTCCGCGAGCTCGTCGAAAAGGACATCGCCCTCACGGAGAAGGCGCTCGCGAAGGCCGCGATTGCGCCGCCTCAGCGTTCCCACCTGCGCAAAATCGCGGAGGACTTCGTCGAGATGGCGCGCGCGTACTATGAGGACGCGAAACACTTCCGGGAGAAGGGGGAACTCGAGAAAGCACTCGCGAACGTGAACTACGCGCATGGGTGGCTCGACGCCGGCGCACGACTCGGGTTGTTTGACGTCGGCGGTGACGATCAGCTCTTCACGTTGAGCGAGTGATTAGAGAACGCGCGCGCCCTCGTTGTCGACCTCGCACCGAAGCAGGGTCCCGAACTTCAGGTACAGGGTCGCGAGCTGTTCCCGGTTCCCCGTCGCGAAGACGGAGTTGCCGAGCATCGCCATCGTCGCCCGTCCGAACATCCGGCTCGCCCGAATCACTTCGAGGACCGTCTTGTTGGCCAGGCCCGATTCTTCCGCGAACCGCGCCCCCAACGCAAAGAGGCGCTCGAGCGAAGGCCCTTTCGCGAACTCTTCGACGCACGCGTTCCCTGCGCGGTTGATTCCCGCGACTTTCTTCGCGTCCCGGATCACGGACCGCGTCGGGATCTCCGGGCCGAGGACCGCCAAAAGCAGGTCCGCTTCAACCGGTATCTTCCGTACCTCTCCGTGGCCGGGCGCACCTGGTTTCCAGCGGAGGTCCATCCCGCCCAGGGACGCGGGCACGACATCCCCAAGGCCCGTCCCGCATTCGACCTCCGCCTCGTGGGCGATTGTGACGAGTTCCTCTCGGGGCGTTCCCCGCTCGAGCGCATCATCCAAGGCGAGGGCTGTGCTGAGCGCGCCCGCCGCGCTCACGCCGAATCCCTGGGAAACCGGCAGGGGGGACTCGCTCAAGATCTTCACCTCGAACGAGCCGTCGCGAAGGATTTTGTCCGCCACCGCCTGCGTGACATCCGCCTTCTGGCGCCTTCCGTTCACCAAGATGTCGATTGAGGTTCGCGGGGCCTCGCGGACGCGGGCAACGGTGCGCACCCCGAGGCTCAGACACAGTCCGGCGCCGCGCGACCCCTTCTTCCGAGGGTCCGGATCCTCGACGACCTCGAAGAACGCCGTCACGTGCCCAGGGCAGAACGCCTCACTCTCGGACACCATGGAGGACCGCCCGCCAGACGCGCTCCGCCGCAAGGGCTTTCGAGCCTTCGAAGGCATCCGATTCCCCCTTGCGGTCAAAGATCGTGACGGACGTCGTGTCCCCCTTCACCTTCGAGATGTCGTTCGCGACGACGAGGTCCAAGTCGGCCTCCTTCACGAGCGCCATCGCCCGCGCCTTGAGTTCTGCGCTCGTGACGCCCGCTTCGGCTTTGAAGCCGACGAGGACCTTCCGTGTGCCTTTGCGGAACCGATCGAGGATCTTCGGTGTCGGTTCGAGGTCGAGCGTGAGGCCACCTTCCCGAGTCGAAATCTTGCCCTTCGCCTTCTTCGAGGGGGTGAAGTCCGAGACCGCAGCCGGGACAACGCAGACGTCGGCGTCCACCTTCTCCGCCATCGCCGCGAGGTCGGCGGTGGTCGCGAACGATGTGTACGGAAGCCACGTCGGGACCGGCGTCTCGTGACGTCCAAGCCACAGTTCGACCTCCGCGCCGTGCTCGAACGCGACTTTCGCCAACTCGATCCCCGTCCCGCCCGTCGAGCGGTTCGTGACGATTCGGATGTCGTCGATCGGCTCGATCGTCGCGCCGGTTACCACGAGGACGTGCATCCCCGCCAGGTCCCTTGGGCCGAGGCGGCGGATCACGCGGGCTGCGATCGTCTCGACATCGGCCATTTTCGCCTTGTCCTCCTCCCGCCTCGGATCGATGAATTCGATGCCGATTTCTTTGAGGCGTCGGAAGTTAGCTACGACGGTGGGGTTGTCCATCATCGATTCGTGGGCCGCCGGGGCCACGAGGACCGGAATCCCGGATCCGAGGGCGTTCACGGCGTACGTCGTCACCGTGGTATCGTCGATTCCGTGGGCGATCTTGCCGATCGTGTTCGAAGTGCACGGAGCGATCAGGAGCAGGTCCGCCTTCCCGTCACGACCGCACATCTCGAGATATTCCATCGCGCCCGTGATGGCGGTGACAACGGGGTGGCCGGTCGCGTACTGGAGCGCGTTTGGATGGATGATCTCCGCGGCCGAGCGCGAGAGGACCGCGTAGACCTCGGCCCCGTGCCGGATGAGCTCGTGGGCGAGCTTCACGGTTTCAACGGCGGCAATGCTCCCGGTGACCCCGAGGACGATCGTCTTGCCCTGGAGCTTGAGGCTCCTGGCCCCCCGCAGCCGTTCCGCCGGATGCATTGTCGTGAAAAGCCGTCCTGCTCGATATATAGGTATGGTCACCGGTCCAACGGACGGGTCCGATTCGAACCGTCCGGCGGTCGGGGTCGGCGTTCGGGAAGGTTTAAGCGCCATCATGACGAGTCTCGGGACGGAGACGCCTTGTGCAGCCGTACTCGGAACCGCCTCCGCCGGTGCCGCCTCCGATGATGGGGGCGCCGCGACAAATGGCCCGAGGGATTTCTGGCCACACCGTCATGCTGCTGGCGGGTGTGGTGATCGGCATCCTCGTGTTCGTCGGGCTGTTGTCCCTTCATGCCGCATTCCTCATCCCGCCCCCCGGCGCTGCTCCGCCGAGCGACTACACGAACCTGATCCGGACCTTGGGTTGGACCGCCGTTGTCTCGATGGACCTCGCGGTCTCCCTCACCGTGATGCTCGCCTGGGTCGTCGGCGCGGCGCGGTCGGACGTGCCAGACGCATCCCGTCGGGGCATCTTCATCTTCGCCACGGTCTTCCTGGCGATTTGGATCATCGTCGGATCTCCGTTCCCAATCTTCGGCCGATTTCTCTGAGGCGGTTTCGCGGAGTCAACCTTTAATCCGCTTCGCCAGTTAGCCCCGCCGCTTCCATGGACTACCAGGCCACGCTCGAGCATCTGTACCGCCTCGAGCGGTTCGGGATCAAGCTCGGCTTGGAGAACATCCGGCGGCTGCTGTCGCTCCTCGGCGATCCCCATCGCGGCTTGAAGGTCCTCCACGTCACCGGGACGAACGGCAAAGGTTCCGTATGCGCCTACGCCGCGGCCGTGTTTCGGGCCGCGGGATACCACGTCGGGCTCTATACGTCCCCCCATCTCGTCCGATTCAACGAGCGAATCCAGGTGGACGGCGAGCAGATCACGGACGACGCGGTCCTCGGGCTGTGGTCCGGGATGCAGCCCGCGATTCACGCGATGACCGCTGCCCGGGCGATTGACCACCCCACCTTCTTCGAGGTCACCACGGCGATGGCCTTCGAATACTTCCGCGAACGCAAGGTGGACGTCGCGGTCGTGGAGGTCGGCATGGGCGGACGGATGGACGCCACGAACGTCGTCGACGGCCTCGTGTCGGTCATCACGCGGGTGGACTTGGAGCACACGGAGCACCTGGGAAAGACCGTGGAACGGATCGCGCGGGAGAAGGCGGGGATCATCAAGCGCTCGTCCCGGGCCGTGACGGTGGACCAGGCGGCTCTTCCGGTGATCGAGGCCCGGTGCCGCGAGGTCCACGCGCCGCTCACGGTCCTCGGACGGGACGTCCACGCGGAGCGAATCGCGGGCGACCTTCGAGGCCAGCGCGTCCGGGTCCGCGGATCGTTCGGATCCCTGGAACTCGGAACGCCGTTACTCGGTTCGTTCCAGATCGAAAACTTGGGCCTCGCGGTGGCCGCCCTCGTGGAGATGCGCCCCGCGGGTTTCACGATCCCCGAGGAGGCGATCCGATCGGGCACCGCGTCGGTCCGTTGGCCTGCGCGGTTCGAAATCGTGCGGACGTCCCCTCTCGTCCTGGTCGACGGCGCCCACAACCGCCCCGCCGCAGAGGCGCTCGCCGCAGCGATGGCGGAGACGTTCCCCGATCGAAAGGCGCTCTTGGTTACGGGCATCTTGAACGACAAAGACCTGGCCGGGATGGGGGCGGCCCTCGGTCCGATTGCCGCGAGGGTGTACGCGTGTCGACCGAAAACCCATCGGGCGTACGACGCGGAAGAGGTCGCGACCGCGTTCCGTCCATACGCGGACTCGGTCGCCACCCCCTCCGTCCGCGAGGCGATCGATGCGGCGCTCGCCGCGGCCCGTCCCGACGATATCGTCCTCATCACGGGCTCGATTTACACCGCGGGGGAGGCCCTTGACCACCTCGGTATCCGCCCGTAACCGAATCGGCTTCATCATGCGGGACCTCTCCCGGCGCTACCTCCCGGCGGGGGACTTGCATGAGGGGGAGACCGCCCTCGCGAAAATCGTCGCGGAGACCGAGGATCCGTTCTCGGTCCTCATCTCGACGATTCTCTCGCAACGCACGCGCGACGAGATGACGGAGCGGGCCTCGAAGCAGCTCTTTGCAAAGTACAGCACCCCGGGGGCGATTGCCAACGCGGACCGAGTCGACTTGGAACGGCTCATCAAACCCGTGGGATTCTACCGGCAGAAGGCCGTTCAGATCCAGAGGGTGAGCCGCGTCCTACTCGACCGGCACGAGGGCCGTGTTCCGCGGACGTATGAGGAGCTGATCGAGCTCCCGCAGGTGGGGCCGAAGACCGCGAACTGTGTGCTCGTGTACGGGTACGGCGAGGCGAGGATTCCCGTCGACACCCACGTTCACCGGATCAGCAACCGACTCGGGCTCGTACGCACGCGGAAGCCGGAACAAACGGAGAAAGCGCTCATGCGGGTCTTTCCACGCGACCTCTGGCTCCACGTGAACGAACTCTTCATCCGGTTCGGCAAGGAAATCTGCCGGCCCATTGGTCCGCGGTGCGAGGCGTGCTCGTTCCGATCGTTCTGCCGCTACTACCGAACCGTCGCAGGTCCCAGGCGTGCCGCGCAGCGCCGTCGACGGAAACGAACGTCGCGACGCACCTAGCGGTTCTCGCGGAACTCGAGCTCCGGGGTACCCGAGTCGACCCGTCCTCTTGTTCAGAATCGTCGATGCCGGGAATGCGAACGACGCGGGCAGCTTGATATCCGCCCGTTTCCGTTCGGGGTGCGATGCGGATCGACCTCATGGAGATTCTTCCCGTCACCCTTCAACGGAAGGAACCCTTCGCGATTGCCCGGGGTTCGTCGGACATTGCAGAGATCATCTTCGTCGCGGTCCACTCGGGGCGACGAACGGGACACGGCTGTGCCGCTCCGAGCGAGGTGACCCGTGAGAACATCCATTCGGTCACGAACGCACTGCAGTTCATTGCCCGGGCCCTCTCCGGCGTGGAGTTCGAGAGACCCGGGTCGATCGTCGACCGGATGGACCGGGCCACGCAAGGGAGCCCCAGCGCAAAGGCCGCCGTGGACATGGCGATCTACGATCTCCTTGCCCAGGCGGCCGGCTTGCCCCTCTACGCATACCTCGGTGGCCGTCTCGACCGGTTGCCCACGGACATGACGATCGGCATCATGGACAAGGACGCCGCGGTCGCCCGAGCTCAGCACTGGGTCGCGATGGGCTTCCGCGCGCTCAAGATCAAGGTCGGGCGGGACTGGCGATCGGACGTCAAGCGCGTCAAGGCGGTCCGCGAGGCGGTGGGTCCCGACATTGAGCTTCGGGTGGACGGCAACGAGGGGTACAGTTGGGCCGACGCGCTCTCCTTCGCGCGGCACGCCGAGCGCCTCAACATCGCCTTCTTTGAGCAGCCCGTGGCCGTCGGCGACTGGGAAGGGATGCGCGCGTTGACCGAATCGTCTCCGATCCCGATCATGGCGGACGAGATGGCCGTCACCGCGGACGACGTGAAGAAGCTCCGATGGAGCAACGCGACCCGCATGGTGAATCTGAAGCTGATGAAACACGGCGGGATCGCGCGCACGATCGAGGTGAACACGATTTGCGAGTCGGCCGGCTACCCCGCGATGATGGGTTGCAACGGCGAGCCGCAGCTGTCCATCGCGGCGGCGCTTCATCTGGCTCTCGCGACGCGGAACGTGCGCTGGCTCGACCTAGACTCCCACTTCAACCTCCAGTCCGACCCAACGACAGGGTTGCGGTTCGACGGCGGCATGCTCCTCGCGCCAAATCGGCCGGGAATTGGTATCGACGTGACCCTGCCAACATGAGGACGGCGCTCGCGCGGGCGGCTCAAACCGAGGCCGACGTCTCGCCGGCTACTTTCGCTTCCTCTACTTCGCGGACGAGTCGTACGACCGCCGTAACCTTATCGCCTTCGTTCAGGCGCTGGATCCGGACGCCGCGGGCCGCACGACCCGTTTCGCGGATACCGTCGGCCGGGCACCGGATGACGATTCCCCCGACCGTCGTCACGAGAAGTTCGTCCCCCGGCTCCACCTCGAGGACCATGACGACGGGGCTCTTCGCGACCTTCATGTTCGTGGTGACAACGCCTTGGCTTCCACGTCGGGTCTTGCGGTACTCCTTCACTTTCGTTCGCTTCCCGAAACCGCTCTCGAGGACTGTCAAGAGCGTGGTCTCCTCGCTCTTCACGAGGGCCATCGAGACCACCCGATCGTCTTTCCGCAGCCGCATTCCGCGGACGCCAGCGGCGGTTCGCCCCATTGAGCGGACTTCCTTTAGGTTGAATCGGTTCGCGTATCCGCCGGCGGACGCCAGGATCACTTCCTCGTCGCCATCCGCGATCCGCGCTTCGACCAGTTCGTCACTCGGGTTCAATGCGATTGCTCGGATGCCGCGGATGTTCGGCCTCTTGAACGCATCCAGCTGGGTCCGCTTGATCTTCCCGCGTCGCGTCGAAAAGACGATGCTCCGTTCCGGGTCGAACTCCCGAACGGCGATCATATCCAGGATTCGCTCATCGGACGCGAGCCGCGGCAAGAGATTCACGATTGGCTTGCCCTTCGCGTACCGACTCCCGCCAGGAATGCGGTAGGTCTTGAGCCAGTAGCACTGGCCGTTGCTCGTGAAGAAAAGGATGTAGTCGTGGGTCGAGGCCGTGAATAGGTTCACGACGAAGTCTTCCTCCTTCGTCTCCATCCCTGTTACGCCCTTGCCGCCACGCTGTTGCGTGCGGTACATCTGGGGTGGCACTCGCTTGACGTAGCCCGTATTGGTGATCGTGACGACGACGTCTTCCTCCGGGATGAGGTCCTCGATCTCCATCTCATACGCCTGCGCTTCAACGGCCGTCCGCCGGTCATCCCCGAACCTCTCTTTCAGCTCAAGGAGTTCCCCTTTGATGATGTCCAAGATACGCTCGCGAGACGCAAGGATTCCCTCCAAGCCCTCGATCTGCTTCTTCAAGTCAATGAGCTCGCGGCGGAACTTCTCGATCTCAAGTCCCGTTAGTTGCCGCAGGGCCATCGCGAGGATTGCCTTCGCCTGGAGCTCGGACAACAGATAACGGTTGATGAGGCCGGACTCGGCGGCGGCCGCGTCCCGTGCGCGGCGGATGAGCCGGATTACTTCATCGAGATGGTCGACCGCCGTGATGAGGCCCTCGACGATGTGTGCCCGCTCTCGCGCCTTGCGGAGGTCGTACTCCGTCCGGCGCCGGATGATCGTGATTCGGTAGTCGACGTACGACTGCAGACCCTCTTTCAGCGAAAGGACTCTCGGTTGGCCATCGACGAGGGCCAGGTTGATCACGCCGAACGTCTGCTCCATCTGAGTGTGATGGTAGAGCTGATTGAGGACCACGTCCTCGACCGCGTCCCGTTTGAGTTCGAGGACGATTCGCATCCCTTCCCGATCGCTCTCGTCCCGAAGATCCACGACTCCCTCGATTCTCTTTGACTTCACAAGGAGCGCAATGGACTCCACAAGGGCGGCCTTGTTGACCATGTACGGGATTTCCGTGATCACGATCCGGGCCTTGTCGTGCCCTGCCTCTTCGAACTTCGCGGTCGCCCGAATGCGGATGAGGCCCCGGCCGGTCTTGTAGGCTTCTGTGACCCCCTCGGCCCCGTGCAAGATGCCGCCGGTGGGGAAATCGGGACCTCGAATCGGCCCCGCCTCAGGGTTGTACAGATCCTGGAGATCCGCGCTTGGGTTGGTGATGAGGACGATCAGGGCATCGACGACTTCTCGTAGGTTGTGCGGCGGGATGTTCGTCGCCATCCCCACCGCGATGCCGCTCGAGCCGTTCACCAGCAGGTTCGGAAACTTCGCCGGAAGAACCAGGGGCTCTTTCATCGTCCCGTCGAAGTTGTCCATCCACTCGACCGAGTCCTTCTCGATGTCTTGGAGGATTTCTTCCGCGACCTTCGAGAGGCGGCACTCCGTGTACCGCATTGCGGCGGGCTCGTCCTCCGTGCTGCCCCAGTTGCCTTGGCCTTGCACGAGCGGATACCGGAGCGAGAAATCCTGGACCATCCGCGCAAGCGCATCGTAGATTGCTAGGTCGCCGTGCGGGTGGTATCGGCCGAGGCAGTCGCCGACTATGCGCGCCGCCTTCCGCCACTGGCTGGTCGACGAGGCGCCCGTCTCGTTCATCGTGTGGAGGATCCTGCGCTGGACGGGTTTCAATCCGTCCCGCACGTCCGGGAGCGCGCGACCGACGATGACGGACATCGCATAATCGATGTACGAGCGCTCCATCTCCTGCTCGATCGACTGCGGGATCGTCCGCCGAGGCGGTTCTTGAGCCTCTTCCGGCATTCGTCACCTAGATGTCCAGGTTCACGACTTCTCTCGCATGCTCCTGGATGTACTGCCGGCGGGGCTCAACGGCTTCGCCCATCAAGACGGAAAACAGGGCGTCCGCTGCGGCCGCGTCTTCGATCGTGACCTGCTTCAGGAGCCTCCGCTCGGGATCCATGGTGGTCTCCCAAAGCTCCTCGGCATTCATCTCCCCGAGCCCTTTGTATCGCTGGAAGACGAGACCCTTGTCTCCGAGCCGCTTCACCAGGTCCTCGCGCTGCCGTTCCGTGTACGCGTAGTGGGTTTCTTTCCCCCGCCGAATCTTGTACAGGGGCGGCTGGGCGATGTACACGTAGCCCGCGTCGATCATGGGCCGCATGTAGCGGAAGAAGAGGGTGAGCAGGAGGGTTGTGATGTGCTGGCCGTCCACGTCCGCATCCGCCATTGTGATGATCTTGTGGTAGCGGATCTTCGTGAGGTTGAACTCGTCCCCGATGCCCGCGCCGATCGCGGTGATGAGCGTCCGGATTTCCTCGTTCTTCAGCATCTGATCGAGCCGCGCCTTCTCCACGTTGAGGATTTTTCCGCGAAGCGGAAGGATGGCCTGGAATTCTCGGCGCCGGCCCTGCTTCGCACTCCCACCCGCGCTCGGGCCCTCCACGATGAAAATTTCTGATTTCGCGGGGTCCCGTTCCTGGCAGTCCGAGAGTTTGCCGGGGAGGTTGAACCCTTCGAGGAGTCCTTTGCGGCGGGTGAGTTCACGTGCCTTCCGCGCCGCCTCGCGCGCCTGTGCAGCGAGGACCGCTTTCCCGATGCAAATCTCGGCGACCTTCGGAGTCTCCATGAAGAACTCCGTGAGCTTCTCGTAGACGCTCGACTCGACGATCCCCTTCATCTCGGAGTTCCCGAGTTTCATCTTGGTCTGGCCCTCGAACTGGGGTTCCGGGATCTTGAGGGTCAGGATCGCGGTGAGCCCCTCGCGGACATCGTCGCCTTCGAGGCTCTCGCCTTGCTTGAGGTACTTGTTGTCCTTCGCGTACTTGATGAACGCCCGCGCCAGGCCCGCCTTGAACCCGATCAGGTGCGTGCCCCCCTCGACCGTGTCGATGTTGTTGACGAACGTGAAGATCGACTCGCTGTAGCCATCGTGGTATTGCATCGCGACCTCGACGAACGTCCCGTTCGACTGTTTTGCGAAGGTGATCGGCGGGGAATGGAGCGGGTTCTTCGCCCGGTTGATCCACTTCACGTATTCCGCGATCCCGCCCTGGTACTGGAACACGTCCCCACGGCCGCGGACCTTGTCCACGATGATGATTCGCAGGCCCGCGTTCAGGAACGCGAGCTCGCGGAGGCGCGTCGCGAGGGTGTCGTAGTCGAACTCGATCGTCTCGAAGACCTGTGCGTCCGGGAGGAACGTGATGATCGTGCCGGTGCCTTCTGCCCGGCCGACGACCTCGAGGTCCGATGCTTTCTGTCCCCGCTCGAACCGCATCCGGTGTTCTTGTCCGTCCCGCTTCACGCGGACCTCGAGCCACTCGCTCAGCCCATTGACCACGGACAGTCCGACGCCGTGCAACCCGCCGGACACCTGGTACATCTTCCGCTCGAACTTGCCGCCGCTGTGCATCCGCGACAGGACCAACTCGACGCCGGGAACCCCGTACTTCGGATGGATGTCGACCGGGATGCCGCGTCCATCGTCCGCCACCGTCACGGATCCGTCCGCGTTTAGCGTGACCTGGATCTCCTTACAGAACCCCGCCATCGCCTCGTCGATCGAGTTGTCGACGACCTCGTGGATAAGGTGGTGGAGGCCCCGCGCATCGATTGATCCGATGTACATCGCAGGCCGTTTTCGGATCGCCTGCAAGCCCTCGAGGACCTGGATCTGTCCAGCGTCATAGGCGGCCTCTTCTACCATCTATTTCGGTACCTCTCAAACCTCGTTTCGATGCCCTCTCGCACCCCATCCCGAGGGATGGCGCAAGTATGCGGCTGCCCCCTATAAACGTTCGGAGGCCAGTTTCTATGGAGAAAACAGGGCTTTCCGACGGGGGTCGATTGCGGCTCTTTCGCTTAAATACTGTAGCACGGTCGTCCGGACCCCTTGTTCTCGTCCTTGGGAACGACGGATGGATGCCCCGGAAGACGGGTCGAAACGGCCGTTGGAATGGCCCCTCAGCGGCGTTTCCAGCGCACCCCGTCGCGGGTGTCTTCGAGGACCACGCCGACGGCGCCGAGCGCGTCCCGGATCCGGTCCGCCGCGGCGAAGTCTTTCCGCTTCCGCGCGTCCTCTCGGAGCGCCACGATCAGGTCCAAGAGTCGGTCGACGGTGTCCGCGCCCTCCGCCGGCGGCGCGAAGATGCCGAGGATCTCGCCGAAGGTCCGGAACGCCCGCTCGGCCTCGTCGAGGGCCGTCCGCCCGGCACCCGAATCGATCGCCTTGTTGACCGCGCGGCTGTAGTCGAAGAGGACCGCGACCGCCTCGCGCGTGTTGAAGTCATCCGACATCGCGACGTCGAAATCGGCGAGCGCCTTCGTCGTCGCGGCCTTCAGCGTCCGGTCGCCCTTCCCCGACTCCGGCGCGCGGCGCCGCTCCGCGTCGACCGAGCGTACGGTCTCCCGCAGACGTTCGTACGACCGCTTCGCTTCATCGAGGAGATCTGGGATGAAGTCGATCGGTCCGCGGTACTGGACGTTGACGAGGAAAAACCGAATCACTTCGGGCTCGTAGAGTTTCAACGCGGCCTTCACGGGCCAGAAGTTCCCGAGCGACTTGTGCATCTCTTCCCCCTTCACCATGACCATCCCGGTGTGCATCCAGTACTTCACGAAGGGCGTCACCCCGGTGTACGCTTCCGCCTGCGCGATCTCCGCCTCGTGGTGGGGGAACAGGAGCTCGGTGGCTCCGCCGTGCAGGTCGTACTGGGGTCCGAAGTGACGGATCGTGACCGCGGTGTCCTCGATGTGCCATCCCGGCCGACCCTTTCCCCACGGACTGTCCCATGCCGGTTCCCCCGGCTTCTGGGCCCGCCAGAGGACAAAGTCCCCGGGATGGCGCTTCCGCTCCTCGACCGCGACGCGGGCCCCGGGACGGAGCGCCTCGACCTTCTGTCCGCTCAGCCGGCCCCAGCCCGAGAACGTCGTCGTGTCGTAGTAGACGCTTCCGTCTTCCGCGAGGTAGGCATGGCCCTTGTCCATCAGGCCCTGAATCTGCTCGACGATCTCAGGGATGTAGTCCGTCGCGAAGGCGTACACGTCCACCGAGGTGCACCCGAGGGCCGACATGACCTCGAGATATTCGCCGAAGTACTGGTTCACGATATCCTTCCAGCCGCGCCCCGTGGTCCGCATCTTGTCGATGATCCGGTCCTCGATGTCCGTGACGTTCTGCAGGTAGAGGACGTGGTATCCTTTGTGACGGAGGAACCGCGCGACGACGTCGAACGCGACGTAGGTCTTCGCGTGTCCCATGTGGGTCTCGTCCTGCGGCGTGAGGCCGCAGACGAACATCGACACGCGGTTTCCCTGGAGGGGGACGAACTCCTCCTTCCTTCGGGAGAGGCTGTTGTACACCTGGATGGCCATCGCGGCGTCCGCATGAAGGGGCGCGGTATTAAGGTTCTTGAGCAGTCGGGAACGAGTGCGCCGTCGAGTCGTTCGTTTGTCAACGCGGCGCGCGTTGCGCCAGAAGTCTTATCGAGGTCGGGAGCACAATGCCGCCGTGGCCATGGCGGGATTCCTCCCCCACCCGCGCGCGGCCTCGCGCCGCCCCTTCTGGCCCCGGGACCTGCAGCGCGGGGCTGTCACCCTCGGCCTGAGTGGCGCCGTCTTCTGGTCTTCCTTCGCAGCCGGTCGGTGGATTATCCCGGTGCCGGACGTGGGCCCGATCTACCTCGACCTCCTCCTCGCGTGGGTCGCCGTCGTCCTCCACGTGTCCGCGTGGCCGGATCTGTGGGTCGGACTCCGAGACTTGCGGGCCCGTCAGCCGGACAATGACGACGGCGGGGTCGCGTGGCGGGCGTTCCTCCTCACGCTCGTCCTCATTTTCGCCGCGATCATCATCCTGCCGATCGAGTATCACACGTTTGCCTCCACGGAGGCGTGGATCCTGGTCCTCTACGTGACGGCGTTCCCCTATCTGGGCTGGACGTTCGTGCCGATCCTTGCGCTCCATGGGATCGTCTTCGGGCGGGTCGCGAGATTCCTTGATCCGCGGTTCCGGTTCATCGTGAACATCGGGGCGTTCGTCCTGTTCGCGGTCGCGGGCGTGTCGACCGCGGTCATCTTGCAAAACCCGGGGGCCACGTCGTTCATCCGTTCTTGGAGCGTGGGTCGCGGAATCCTTCCCGCGGCGGCCTTGGCGGGCTACCTGCTGATCGCCGTCGGGATGACGGCCCATGCCGTCCCTGCCGTGCCTCGCGTCCGATCCTGGACCCCGCTCCGCGTGCGATGGGCTCCGTCAGGCGAGGGCGTGCTCGAGGTCTTCGGTCAAGTCCCGGACGTCCTCAATGCCGACCGAGAAGCGGACAAGCCCGTCCGTGATCCCCTGCTTTTCCCGCTGTTCCTTCGGCACGCTCGCGTGGGTCATCGAAGCCGGATGTTCGATCAACGATTCGACCCCGCCGAGGCTCTCCGCGACGACGACCACCTCTAGGCGCTTGAGTCGTTCGACGATTCGCGCTGCGGTCCGAAGCTCGAAACTGAGCATGCCGCCGAAGCGCCGCATTTGTTTCTTCGCGACTCCGTGGCCCGGGTCGCCCGCGAGACCAGGGTAATGCACCTTCGCGACGGCCTTGTGGTCTTCAAGGTACCTCGCGAGCGCTTCCGCGTTGTCGCAATGCTTCTCCATGCGAATCGAAAGGGTTTTGATCCCACGGAGCGTGAGCCAGCAGTCGAAGGCGCTCGGCACGGCACCCAAGGCGTTCTGGGCGAACTTGAGCTTCTCGTGGAGGTCGTCTCGGTTCATCACCAGCGCTCCGCCGAGAAGGTCTGCGTGACCCGCGATGTACTTCGTCGTGCTGTGGACCGTGAGGTCGACGCCAAGCGTCAATGGGTTCTGAAGCGCCGGGGATGCGAACGTGTTGTCGCACACGCTGAGCGCGTCGTGCGCTTTCGCGATCACCGCGAGCTCCCGCAAGTCGCAGACTTTCATCAGCGGGTTCGTCGGCGACTCCATCCACAGCATCCGCGTTTCTGGGCGGAACGCGTCCTCGACATCCACCAGGTCGCGCAGGTCGATGAACGTCGACTCGATCCCGTAGTTGTTCACGATCCGGGTGAACATGCGGTAGACGCCGCCATAGCAGTCGTCCGTGACGACGACGTGGTCGCCTTTCTTGAGGAGGGTGAGGGCCGTCGTGATCGCGCCCATGCCGCTGGAGAACGAAAGAGCGTGTCTTGCGCCTTCGAGCGCCGCGAGACTTTTTTGGAGCGCGTCGCGGGTCGGGTTCGCCCCCCGCGCATAGGCGTACTCATCCTGCTCCTTCCGGGAGTACGTGGACGTCATGTAGATCGGGGGGGTGACCGCACCCGTACGCGGATCCGGTTCCTGTCCGGCATGGATCACGGTGGTCGCAAAACGCATTCGATCGCCGGAGACGGAGTCGCGGGCCCGCCGTAAATAGGCTTGCTACGCGCGGCCCGCAAGGTACTCGATTACGTCGATGCGGGTGATGATGCCTTCCAACCGGTTCTCCTTCCCGACGATGACGGCGGGGCTCCCGCGCAACAGCAGCTTGTACACCTGGTCGAGGTCCGCCCCCGGCTCCACGATCGGGAAGGGCTTCTCCATGACCTTCGCAACGTAGTCGTCGTACATCTTTGGGTTCTCGAGGAGCGCCTTCATCAGGACCTCCTCCCGCAGGCTGCCGATCAAAATCCCGGTGTCAAGGACGGGCAACTGGGACACGTTGTACTGGCGCATCATGTCGGCCGCTTCGCGGACCTTCGCCGCGATGTCGATCGTGATGACCCCGGGGATCGTCCGTTCCTTCGCTCGGAGGATGGCCATCAGCGGGGCGACGGGCTCCTCGAGATAGCCCTGTTCTTTCAACCACTCTTCGTTGTGGGCCTTCGACAGATACCGCTCCCCCGTGTCCGGCAGGAGGACGACCATCACATCGTGCGGCCCAAGGGTCTCCGCAATCTGGCGCGCCGCGACCACGGCAGCCCCGCTCGAACTCCCCGCGAGGATTCCCTCTTCGCGAGCGAGGCGGCGCGTCATCAGGTAGGCCTCCTTGTCCCCCACTTTCACGATCTCATCAATCGAGTCGAACCAGGTCGATTCCGGCACGAAGTCCTCCCCGATTCCCTCGATTTTATATGTGTGAGCCTTAATAATTTCCTTCTTATAGAAATAGTCCTTCAAAATCGATCCGAGCGGGTCGACGCCAATGACTCGGACATTCCGGTTCTTCTCTTTCAGATACTTGCCGGCTCCGCTAATCGTGCCGCCCGTGCCCATCCCACACACGAAACAGGTGACGGTCCCGTCCGTGTCCCGCCAAATCTCCGGTCCCGTTGTTTCGTAGTGCGCTTGGGGGTTCGCTTGGTTCGCGTACTGGTTGGGGAGGATCGAGTTCGGCGTCTCTTTGTGGATCCGCTCCGCGACCCGGTAGTAGGATTCGGGGTGGTCCGGCGGCACCGCGGTCGGCGTGACGACGACGCGGGCCCCGAGCGCTTTCAGGAGGTCAATCTTCTCGCGGCTCATCTTGTCCGGCATCGTGAAGACCGCGCGGTAACCCTTGATGGCGGCGACCATCGCGAGCCCGAGGCCCGTGTTCCCACTCGTCGGCTCGATGATCGTGCCCCCCGGTTTCAAGAGGCCTTTCGCCTCCGCTTCCTCGATCATCTTCTCTCCGATCCGGTCCTTCACGCTCCCCCCGGGGTTCATCATTTCGAGCTTCGCGAGGACGAGACACCGCGCGTCCGCCATGATCTTCGGCAGCTTCACGAGAGGTGTATTCCCGATCGTGTCGAGGATGCTCTCGAAGTACCGCATTCCGGGCGACACCACCGTGCCGGCTCATTGAAAAGGACGGTCTCTATAAGAACGTGCGCGGACGACGGTTGCAACGATTCACGGAGTGCCGGGGGAGGGAGTCGAACCCTCTGGAAACCGATCTGCAGTCGGTCACATTAGCCGCTCTGTCACCCCGGCATTGGTCCTGCCAAACCGAGGCGGCGTAATTGAAACTTTTGAGGAGCGTGTTCCTTCCTCGCGCACGAAGTGCGCGTGATGCGGTTCCCACTCCGCGAACGGGCGTAAACCGCGAACGCTCGGTCCCCATCGTACGTCCACGCGGCTTTCTTCCTCCCTGGGTTCGACTGCCGTCTGATAAACTATTAGTGTGGACTCCTTGTTTCTGTCGAAGTTTCCGTCGGGGGGAGCTGCCTGGAATCCGAAAGGGAACAAGAAGAAGGACCCGCCGAGGCGTCCCCGACGGAAACGATCCCCCGCAAACGGCCTTGGGGCCGGATCACGGCGGTCCTCGTCGTCGCCATGGTGACGATTACCGCCGTCGCACTCTCCGTGCGACAACCGAACCGCGCGCCAACGATCGGACTGGCCACCGCGGACGCCCAGACCGTCGTGCTGCAGCTCCGCCCCCCCAGCCCGACGCCCGTTGCGCTCGTCAACTTCACCGCGCAAGCGACGGATCCGGACGGCGATGCGTTGACGTACACCTGGAATTTTGGGGACGGGTCGGGTTCTTCCGGCGATTCGGCCGAGCATCGGTACACAGTCCCCGGGCGGTACACCGCGCTCCTCACGGTGACGGACGGGAAGGGCGGAACTGCGACGAACGATGGCCGCCTGATTTTCGTCCGTGTTCTGGCCCGTGATGCGGACGGCCGTCCGCCGGGCCAACCATCGGCGTCGAGCTGTCCGGTGCGTTGCGTGGTCGGGGGACTTGCAGTCGTCGCCGCGAACATTTCGACGGCCTCCGCCGGGTCCGTCGTTCGCTTCACCGCAAACGCGTCTTGGGCCTACCTGTGGACGTGGAACAACGCCACGAACGCGTCGGCCGGAGGGCGGCTCACGATGGTGAGCGCCTCCGAAGACCCGTCTCTCTTCTCATTCAACTATTCGTGGGGGGACGGGTCCGCTAACACGAGAGGACCGCCGTCGCAGGTCGGGGAGGCAACGCACGCCTTCTCGTCGTCCGGGAACTATTTCGTGTCCCTCACCTCCACCACGGGCGGTGTGGACCGGTCCGCCGGCTACACGATTCGCGTCGTCACCGTTGAGGCCGCCGGCCAACTCGGGGACTCGAAGGTGTTCGCCTCGGCCATGGCCCGCGAGCCCGGTTCGCTCGACCCTGCGGTCGACAACGAATCGGCCGGCGGTGAGGTCCTTCAGAACGTCTACGACACCCTAATTTCGTACCCTCTCGAGAGCGAGAGTGTCGCGCCGCTCGCGCCCCGACTCGCGACGATAATCCCATCGACCTCGAACGGCGGGATCTCTTTGGACGGGCTCAACTACACATTTCACCTCCGCTCAAACGTAACGTTTCACGACAATACCACCAAGGTCACCGCGCAGGCCGTTGCGTTCACATTCCACCGACTGATCGCGATTCACGAGCTGAACAGCCCGTCCGAGATCCTTTCAAAGATCCTGACGAACGGAGTCAGCGGATACCCGAGCGCAGATTGCAGTCCCATCCTGGCCGGCATCCAGAACTGCACGATCGGAGACTGGGCGAACCGGACGTTCCCCACCCGCTCCGCCGTGCCGACCTACATCCTCGCCGCGTTGCCGCCGGAGCCGGTGTGGGACACGACGGGGCTGAACGACTCGGTCGCCCGGGCCGTGGGCGATTCGACGGTCGAGCGCACGGACAACGTCACGGTCGTTTTCCATCTGCTGCGGCCGGACGCGGCGTTCCTCCCCATCCTTGCCTCCCCGGTTGCATCCATCGTTTCCGACGTCTGCTTGGCTGCGAACGGCGGCGTTCACTGGGGTTCCCGGAACCCGTTCTTGGACCATCCCGGACCGAGCGGCGGCGATTGCGGGAGTGGCCCGTTCATGCTGTCCTCTTGGTACCGGAACCAAGTCCTGAATCTCACCCGCTTCGATTCGTACTGGCAAGGCCGCGCGAAGCTCCGCGAGGTGGACATTCTCCCCACCCGCGACGTATTGGCCCGCGAGTTCATGCTCCTCGCCGGGGACGCGGACTCGGCCGCGATCGATCGGGACCACCAGTGGGACGTCATGAACCCGGACGGCACGCCTAAGTCGCCGTCCTTGCGCATTGTGAAGGACCGGCCGGCGTTCGCCATGGCCTTCCTTGGATTCAACCAGAGGCTGAATGCGACCGCCGTCCCGGATCCGATTTCGATCCCCGCCATGTTCTTCAATGACACGCACATCCGCCGGGCCTTCGCCTACAGCTTCGACTACAGCGGGTTCATCCAGAACGTGACCCACGACAACGGGATCCAGCCTCGTGGTCCGATTCCGCAGGGACTCTTCGGATACAACGCGAGCATCCCTCTGGTTCCGTTCGACCTGACGCAGGCCGCTGCCGAGCTGCAGAACACGACGTACTGGACCGCCGGGTTCAACCTCACCCTGTACTACCGCAGCGGGAACGCGTACGAGCAGGCCGGCGTGTCGTTGCTCGCCGGAGGCCTCGAAGCGCTCCATTCCTTGAAGGGGTCGCCCGGGGCGATCGTCGTCCAGGTTCAGGCCCTCGACCCCCTGAAATATGACTCGGCGTTGCGGGCCGGCGGCCTCCCGGTGGCCCTCCTGGTGTGGACGCCGCGCTTCGCGGACCCATCGGATTCCGTCGTCCCGTTCCTCCGGACCGGAAGTCCGTACCCGACGTGGATCGGATACCGCAACGCGACGCTGGACGGGCTCATCGACGCGGCCGCGGGTCAGTTGAACGACACGAGACGGGTCGAGGAGTACGCGGACTTGTTCGCGCGCGCGGTCCTCGACGACGTGCCGTACCTCTGGGTGTTCCAAGCGACGAGCTTCCACGTCGAGCGCGCGTGGGTCCGCGGCTACTACTTCAATCCGATGCTGTTGGGCCTCGACTACTACCCGATGTGGAAGGCCTAGGCGCATCCGCGAAGGTCGGTACGCCGCCGCGGCTCCGCCCGGTTCGCATCAACGGGGCTTGCTTCAAACCATCGCAAAGAACCTATATATCCGGCGGAAGGGCTGGCACGTCGGATGGCGGATCTCAAGACGATCACGGACACGGTCCACGGGACGATCCGATTGGAGCCGCTGACCCTCGAGCTCCTCGAGACGCTCGAACTCCAGCGTCTCAACTCGATTCGCCAGCTCGGCCTGACGTACCTCGTCTTCCCTGGCGCGAACCACTCGCGGGTCGAGCACTGCCTCGGGGTCGGCCACGTCGCGGGGGAGATGGCGCGCTCGCTCGAGCTGTCGGCCGACGAGAGAAAGCTCGTGCAGGCCGCGGGGCTTCTGCACGACGTCGGTCACGGGCCGTTCTCCCACACCTTGGAACACGTCCTGAGCCGCGAACTCGCGGTGGACCACATGCACCTCACGCAACGGATCATCACGGGCGACGACGACAACGTCTCGCCGGACGACCGGAGAGCCTTCCCCGACGTCCTGCGAATCCATCAGGTCCTCGAGAAGCACGGCGTGGATCCGTCGGCGGTCGCCGCCCTCATCCGCGGGCCTTCGGAGCGGGGTGCGAGCCTGCTCGTCCCAGGAACCCGGAAGGAATCGAGGCGTTATCTCGCGCAGATCATCCACAGCCCGATGGACGCGGACCAGATCGACTACCTGATGCGGGACGCGCACTACACGGGCGCGGCCCACGGCACGATCGATTTCTCGCGGCTCCTCCAGACCCTGCGGACGTACCGGGGGGAACTCGCCCTCGATCGGAAGGGGCTGCCGGCCCTCGAGGGGATGCTCGTGGCCCGCGGGCTGATGTATTCCTCCGTCTACTTCCACAAGACCGTCCGGATCGCGGAGGAAATGCTTTCTCGGGCCGTCGAGCGGTCCGAGGCACCGATCGGCGAGATTCAGAAGATGGTGGACCACGAACTCCTCAATTGGCTCGTGCACCAAGGCCCGTTCCAGCGAGAGATTGCGTTGCGGCTCAAGTACCGCAAGCTGTACAAGCGCGTCCTCGCGTCGGACCGCGACGAACTCACCGACGCAACCCGCTCCGTCCTCGCGTCGTTCAAGGATCCGGAAGAGCGACGTCGTGTAGAGGATCGCATCGCGCGGCGGGCCGGTCTCGAACCGGGCCAAGTCATCATCGACGTCCCGCTGCCCGAACTCCTCCTGAGCGAACCGCGGATCGCGAAGACGGAGGTCCCGATCCTCGACGACGGAGAGGTGAAGCCCTTCTCGAAGGTCAGCCCGCTCGGCCGCGCGCTCCAAGTCCGGCAGGTCGTCGACTGGGTCGTCATGGTCGCGGCGCCCGCACCGTCCGTCGCGGCGGTCCGCAAAGCCTCGGCGTCCACGTTCTCCGGATAAGCCGCGGAAAACTGCGCGCCATTCCGTCGTTTGTCAACACGGCGGACGTTCGTCGGACAACGCTTAAATAGCGTCCGCCGGATACGAGCCCATCTTGCGGGATGGGATGACCTCGCAGGTTCTGCCGGTGGCGCAATGAATTCGATGCTAGAGGATGTGCTCGCCCGGGAAGGGAGTGCCCCAGCGTTCGAGGACAGCCGGGTCGATGCTGAGCTCGAAGAGATGCTCAGCAAGATGCGGACGAACATCAAGATCATCGGCCTCGGCGGCGGCGGCTGCAACACAATCGGCCGCGTGTACAACGAAGGGATCGTCGGCGCAGAGCTCTACGCGTGCAACACGGACGCGCAGCACCTCCTGCACATCGCTTCGCCGAAGAAGGTCCTGCTCGGTCGACGAATCACAAAAGGGCTTGGCGCGGGCGCCTTGCCGCAGATCGGCGAGGAGGCCGCTCGCGAGGCCGAAGAGGAGCTGCGGGCCATCGTCCAAGGTGCCGACATCGTGTTCGTGACGTGCGGCCTCGGCGGCGGCACCGGCACGGGCAGCTGCGGCTATGTCGCGCGGCTCGCGAAGGAGATGGGGGCCCTCACGATCGCCGTCGTCACGCTGCCGTTCCGCGGCGAAGGAAAACTGCGGATGGAGAGCGCGGAGTGGGGACTGGAGCGCCTGCGCGACGCGGCCGACACGGTCATCACGATCCCGAACGACAAACTGCTCGACCTCGTGCCGAGGCAGTCTCTGAACCTCGCGTTCAAATTCGCGGACGAGGTCCTCATGCGTTCGATCAAAGGGCTGACCGAAATCATCACGAAGCCGGGCTTGGTCAACCTCGATTTCAACGACGTGAAGACGATCATGAAAGGCGGCGGGGTCGCGATGATCGGCCTGGGCGAGAGCCAAGCCGTCGGCGACAACCGAGCGGTCGAGGCGATCGAAGAGGCGATCAACTCACCCCTGCTGGAGGTCGACGTCTCGACGGCCCATGGGGTCCTGATCAACGTGACCGGCGGCAATGACATGACGATCTCCGAAGCGGAGCGGGTCGCGGAGGTCGTGCAGTCGAAGGTCTCGCCGACCGCGCGGATCATCTGGGGCGCGACCGTGGATCCCTCGCTCGAGCACACGTTGCGCGTCATGCTCGTGGCGACCGGCGTGAAGTCGAAGCAGATTGTCGGGCGCCGCGATCCGTCGGAGGAGCGGGCTCGCGTCGGCGTCGACGTGATTCGCTGAGCGCCGGTCCGTCGCAGCAACGACGGAGGGCAGGGCGAATGGCGCCAACCCGGAAAGTTTTATTAACGCTCCTCCTTTACGCTGCCGTCGCGGTTGCTTCATTGGCTTCCTCGGGCAGCCGGAGGCCGAACGATGGATTCCATTGTCAGGGAAGTTGTCTCCCGGTCGGGCGTCGAACCCCGGGTCCTTGAGTCGCCCACGCAGACCGCGGGGATCGGCGCGGAGGACGCGGAACTCGAACGCATCCTCGCGAGCCTTCGGACGAACATCAAGATCGTCGGAATCGGTGGCGGCGGCTGCAACACGATTGACCGCCTCGTGGAATCCGGGATCGTCGGCGCGGAGTTGTTCGCGGCGAACACGGACGCGCAGCACCTCTTAATCGTCCGGTCGCCGCACAAGCTGCTCCTCGGCCGGCGGGTGACACGGGGCCTCGGCGCGGGCGCCCTGCCGCAGGTCGGTGAAGAGTCGGCGCGCGAGGCCGCCGACGAGCTGCGGTCGGTCGTCCAAGGGGCGGACATGGTCTTCATCACGTGCGGCCTCGGCGGCGGAACCGGCACCGGCGGCGCCCCGGTCCTCGCGCAACTCTCGAAGGAGGCGGGCGCCCTCACGATTGCGATTTGCACCTTCCCGTTCCGGGCGGAAGGCGCGATCCGCGCGGAAAACGCGGAGTACGGCCTCGAGAAGCTTCGGAGCTTCGCGGACACGGTCGTCGTGATCCCGAATGACAAACTCCTTGAACTCGTGCCGCGTCTTGCGTTGAATGCGGCGTTCAAGGTCGCGGACGATGTGCTGATGCGCGCGATCAAAGGGATCACGGAGGTCATCACGAAGCCCGGACTGGTCAACCTCGATTTCAACGACATCAAGACGATCATGAAGGGCGGCGGGGTCGCGATGATCGGCTTGGGGGAATCGGACCGGGACACCCGCGCGGAGGAGGCGATCGAAGAGGCGATCAACTCCCCCCTGATCGACGTCGACATCACCGGCGCGACCGGTGCCCTCGTGAACGTGACGGGCGGGAACGACATGAGCGTTTCCGAGGCCGAGCGCGTCGCGGAGATCGTCCAGGGGCGGATCGCCCCGAACGCCCGAATCATCTGGGGGGCCGCGGTCGACCCGAGCCTCGAACACAAGCTGCGGGTCATGCTGATCCTGACCGGCGTCCGATCGAAGCAGATCCTGGGGCCTGGCGAGCATGTCCGGCCCCATCCGGGCGTCGACATCGTGCGGTGAGGTCCATGGCCGACATCGTGGACAAGAGCTGGGACGTGCAGCGTCGGATCGAGGAGCGGGCGAAGCGCCTCGGGAAGGGCCGGTACGGCCGCGTGTTGAAGATGGCCCGCAAGCCGACGCAGGACGAGTACTCGAAGGTCGTCCTGATCACGGGCCTCGGGATCGCCGCGATCGGCGCGTTGGGCTTCGTGATTTACCTCGTCATGCGGTACGGGCCAAACTTCTTCCGGGGCCTCTTCGGCGTTGTGGGGACCTGAGCCGATGGGACTTCTGGACGACCTCTCGAAGCGGGAGCCGCGGCCGGAGCCGAAGCCCGAGCCGCCGGCGGTCGGCCACTACAGCGTGAAGCTGGACCTGACGGAGGAGAAGGTCTCCCTGACCGCGGGGCAGACGAAGGAGTACGCGGTCCTCGTGACGAACACGGGGACGGAAGACGACACGATCCGGATCAAGGTGGACCTCCTGTACAACTCGGAGCTGCCGGATCCTCCCGAGTGGACCGTCAAGCTGTGGGGTGTCGAGGAGAAGGTGTGGGACGTCACGTTCACGAAGGTCACCGAAAAAGACTTCGTGTTGATCGCGGACGGCCAACGGGAGATCACACTGACCGTCACGTGTCCGAAGGGCGCGCGATACGGGGATCGACTGAATGTCGTGGTCAACGCGATTTCGAAAGGCGACCCCGGGGCCTCCGACGTCAAGACCTTGAGCTTCAGCGCGCGCCAGGCGGTCCTCGCGGTGAAGTCCTCGATCGGTCACGAGCGCGCGGTGGCGGACGCGATTTTCGCGCGGGCGAAGGCGAAGGACGTCGGCGTGTTCTCGATCCTCGTCCCCGCGAACTTCCGTGGATACGTCTACGTCGAGAGCATGAACCCGGACCGGCTGGAGGAGGTCGTGCGCGGCCTGCGCCGGGCACGGGGCGTCGTGAAAGGCGAGGGCGAGTCGACCGGCATCGCCTTCTCCGAGATCGAGGCGTACCTCACTCCGAAGCCGATTGTCAGCGGCATCATGGAAGGGGACATCGTCGAGCTCGTTGCGGGCCCGTTCAAGGGCGAAAAGGCCCGCGTCATGAAGATCGATGAGACGAAGGAGGAGATCACCGTCGAGCTGTTCGAGGCGATGGTGCGCATCCCCGTCACGGTTCGCGGCGACAGCGTCCGCGTCCTCCAGAAGGAAGAGGAGAAATAGGCGTCCGTCGGACGACGCCTCGTCCCCGCGGACATCTCGAGACCGGCACGCTTTCTCGTTATCCCCTCTTGTCGGGACTCGCCTTGGCGAACGACGAACGACGCAGGACAAAAACGGTCCGGTAGGTCCGGCCGATGTCGACCACGCTTCCGAGCCAAGCGAGCGGTCGTAGCGTGATGTGGACGACGTCGACAAGAAACCGGTTCAAACTCCATGCAAGCAGGTTGACACTCTGGAGTTGATCGACATGCCAATCGGCCGGGATTGATTCCACGATTTCACTCTCCGTCGGGAGACCTCGTTGCCTATGTTCCTCGAGCCACGGATTCTCCTCCCCTCGGACGACGCCCAACATCTTGCGATGCACGGCCTCCGCTCTTTCGCTTCGCGCTGTGGGGCAGGCGAGAACCACCAAGCCGCGAGAAACGCGCAAGGTCTCACGGACGAGGGAAGGGCGGCAGTCCTTCGGCAAATGCTCCAAGACGTCTACGGCCACCACGGCATCGAACGATGCGTCGCGGAAGGGGAGCTGAATCCCGGAGGCGCGGACGAAGGATTCGCCCGCAGCCGTACGTGTCACGGGGCGAATGTCGCAGGTCACCATCGGTGCTCCGAGCAGATGGGCCAGCCCGACATCCCCACGGCCGATTTCAAGGATCCCGGCGGGGAAGGGGATTTGCTCGACGATGCGACGATATCGTAGGGGCACGTCCGGATCGAGGGAAGGAAATTCCGCATAGATTCCGCGGACATCCATGACGCGACCCCTCCCGCTGGCCATGCGCGTCGATGGAGTGGCGCCTAGATGAGACTACCTCGGCGCCCCACCGTAGGAACGTTTATGCGACCCGGCCCGCTTGGCGGCGCCACAGGGATAAACGGTGACCGAGAAACTCGATGTCTTGGTGGATGGGGGCAAGGCTACACCCGGTCCACCGTTGGGCCCGGCCCTCGGCCCGCTTGGCGTGAACATCGTCGAGATCCTCAAGGCGATCAACGAGAAGACGAAATCGTTCGAGGGGATGAAAGTCCCCGTGACCCTGCTCGTCGACCCGAAGACG
>Ga0209806_1000015_pt1 | contig 88540 bp, 91 predicted proteins | sample GraSoiAngelo_152_FD_186166 | JGI IMG/M metagenome (GOLD analysis project Ga0209806, IMG submission 186166) | Grasslands soil microbial communities from the Angelo Coastal Reserve, California, USA - 14_1009_12_30cm (SPAdes) (version 2) | ecosystem: Environmental > Terrestrial > Soil > Grasslands ... | reverse complement strand
TGAGCGTCCGTCCTCTCGCGCTGCCGCGTGCCGCGACGCCGCTACACGACCGCCCGGTGGAGCGCCGCTGGATGCAGATCGACCCGATCCTGCTGATCGCCACGATCCTGCTGATCGGATACGGCCTCGTGATGACGTACTCCACGACGGCCGAGACCCGGACGTTCACCGGTGATCCGATGCAGTTCGTGATCCGGGGAGCGCTGTGGGCCGCGGTCGGCCTTGCAGTGATGGCGGCAGTCGCGTACTTCGACTACGCGTGGCTCGGCGCCTTCGCGCCGGTGCTGTACGTCTTGACGCTCGGTCTCCTCGCGGTGGTTCTCGCGATCGGCAGCTCAAGCCTCGGGGCGCAGCGCTCGGTGACGTTTGTGGGCCTCTCATTCCAGTTCAGCGAGGTCGCGAAGGTCCTGATGATCGTCGTGCTCGCGAAGTTCTTCGCCGACCGTCGTGCGTCGATCGGATCGCCGCTCGTGATCGGGTTCGGGCTCGCGCTCCTCGCGCCCGCGGTCTATCTCGTGTACCGCCAGCCCGACCTCGGCACGAGTCTCGTGTTCATCGCGATCTTCTTCGGCATCGCCTTCCTGGCGGGGGCCCGGATCTGGCAGCTCACCGCCCTAGCCGCCGTCGCCGTTGCCTCTTTCCCGGTCGTCTGGGCGCTGCTCAAGGACTACCAGCGCGCGCGGCTCGGCGCATTCCTCAACCCATACAGCGATCCGCAGGGCGCGGGTTGGAACATCATCCAATCGCTCATCGCGGTCGGCTCGGGTGGCGCGACCGGGAAGGGCCTCACCGCCGGCACGCAGTCGCCCCTCGGGTACCTTCCGATCGCGGAATCGGACTTTGTCTTCGCGGGTCTCGCGGAGGACCTCGGTTTCGCGGGTGCGGTCATCCTCTTCGCGCTCTACATCATCCTGCTCGTCGCGGCCCTGCGCGTCGCGTTCCGCTCGCGCGATCCCTTCGGAATGCTCATCGGCGGGGGCATCGCGACGATGCTGCTCTTCCAGATCCTCGTGAACGTGGGCATGGCGATCTCGCTCATGCCCGTGACCGGCATCCCGCTTCCGTTCATCTCGCACGGGGGAAGCTCGCTCGTCTCCATCTGTTTCGCGCTCGGAGTGCTGCAGTCCGTCTCGATGCGACGCGAGGCAAGCGGTCCCTGACCCCGAGGCGGCCCATATACTTTTCAACGAAAGGCCGCGAACGGGAGCAGTACGCGTCGCGAGCGCGCCGAGAGAGCCGGCGGTCGGTGTGAGCCGGTGCGCGCAAGACGCGGAACTCGCCCGGGAGCCGCGGGAGCGAACGGCGATCGGCCGCTAGCTCTCGCCGGGGTCACGCCCGTTACCGCGTGCTCGAGCGGAGAGCATCGGGGCTGTGGCGCAGTGGGAGCGCATCACACTGGCAGTGTGGGGGTCGCGGGTTCGAATCCCGCCAGCTCCACGGGCTAGCGAGAACGAGACACGAAGCCGCAGCTTCGTGGCGAGGACGAGCGACGCCCGTGCTCTCAACTGAGGTGGTACCGCGGAAGCCTTTCCGTCCTCTCTGACGGCGAGGCTTATTTATTTCCTCATGAAAGGAGGCAGGACATGGCGGTCGAGGACAAGAAGCGGATCGAGCGTTACGTGCCCGCGGACATCGAGCCTAAATGGGAGAGAGAGTGGGCCGCGTCCGGCCTCCACAACACGCCCGACGAATCCGATCGGCCCAACTTCTACTTCCTGACGATGTTCCCGTACCCGTCGGGCGACATCCACGTTGGTCACTGGTACGCGTTCGCGCCGGCCGACTGTGCCGCGCGCCATCTACGGATGCGCGGCTACAACGTGCTCTTTCCAATGGGCTTCGACGCGTTCGGCATCAATGCCGAGAACGCTGCGATCGACCGCAAGATCCATCCCGCGGTCTGGACCGAGAAGAACATGGCGCACATGCGCGACCAGTTCCGCCGCATGGGCGCGGCGATCGACTGGCGCCGCGAGGTGATCACGTGCTACCCCGAGTTCTACCGCTGGAACCAGTGGATGTTCCTGAAGTTCCTGGAGAAGGGACTGGCATATCGGGCCGAGGCGCCGGTCAACTGGTGTCCGCGCGACGAGACCGTGCTCGCGAACGAGCAGGTCATCGCGGGAAGGTGCGAGCGGTGCGACACGCCGGTCGTGAAGCGGCAGATGACGCAGTGGTTCTTCCGCATCACGGCCTACGCCGACGAGCTGCTGCGGTTCGACGAGGTGGACTGGCCGGAGCGCGTGCGTGTCATGCAGACGAACTGGATCGGCCGTTCTGAGGGGGCCGAGATCGCGTTCCCGGTCGAAGGCGAGAGTGGAGAGGAGATCCGTGTCTTCACCACGCGGCCGGACACGATCTACGGCGCGACGTTCATGGTCCTGGCACCCGAGCATCCGCTGGTCGCGAAGATCACCGCTCCCAGCCGGAGGGCCGAGGTCGATCGCTACGTCGAGCGTGCCCGCAACATGGAAGAGATCGAGCGCACTGCGGCCGAGCGCGTCCGTACGGGGGTCGACACAGGCGCGTTCGCGCGCAACGTCTTCACCGGTGAGCGAATCCCGATCTGGATCGCCGACTACGTCCTTCAGACGTACGGCACCGGCGCGATCATGGCCGTCCCTGGCCACGATGAGCGGGACTTCGATTTCGCCAAGCGGCACGGTCTCGAGATCCGCGAAGTGATCTCTCCCGACGGCATCGAGCAGGGCTCGCTTAGCGCGCCGTACTTAGGCGAGGGGCGCATGGTCCGAAGCGGGCCGTTCAGCGGAACGCCGACTGCGGACGGCCGGCGCGCTGTCGCGGAGGAGGCGAAGCGTCGCGGCATCGGAGGGCCTTCGGTCACGTATCGCCTGCGCGACTGGCTGATCTCACGGCAGCGCTACTGGGGAACGCCCATCCCGGTGGTGTATTGCGATACCGACGGGGCGGTCCCGGTGCGCTACGAGGACCTGCCGATCGCGCTTCCGCGCGACGTCGAGTTCACCGGTCGCGGAGGCTCGCCGCTGGCGCACGTCCCGTCCTTCGTCAACACCACGTGTCCGAAATGCGGTGGCCCCGCGCGCCGGGACATTGACACGATGGACACATTCGTCGACTCGTCCTGGTACATGTATCGCTACCTGGACCCAAAGTTCGCCGCCGCGTTCATGGACAAGGATCTGGGCCGCAAGTGGCTGCCGGTGCATCAGTACACCGGGGGGATCGAGCACGCGATCCTGCACCTGCTCTACATGCGTTTCGTGTGCAAGGCCCTGCGCGACCTGGGCGAGCTCTGGTTCGACGAGCCTGCGCTTCGGCTGCGCAACCAGGGCACGATCATCTTCGGCGGTCGCAAGATGTCGAAGTCGCGCGGGAACGTGCAGACACCCGACGAGTACGTCGCCATCTACGGCGCCGACACGCTGCGGCTCTTCCTGATGTTCCTGGGTCCGTGGACACAGGGCTCGGACTGGGATGCCTCCGGGATCGAGGGCGTGCACCGCTTCCTGAACCGGGTCTGGATGCTGGGGCTCACCGACCCCGGCGCCGGTCCGCGCGACCGCGCGATCGACCGCGCGCTGCACCGTACGATCGCCAAGGTAACCGCCGACCTGGAGACGTATCACTTCAACACCGCGATCGCGGCCATGATGGAGCTGTCAAATGCGCTGCAGCATGCGAGCGGACCGAGTCGCGCGGACGCGGTCGACAAGCTGATCTTGCTGCTCGCCCCGTTCGCTCCGCACATCGCCGAGGAGCTGTGGCACCGACGCGGTGGGACCGGAACGGTCCATCGGCAGACCTGGCCAGCCTACGACGCCACGCTCGCCGCGGCCGACGAGATCACGCTCGTCATCCAGATCGATGGCAAGGTTCGCGAGCGGATCCCGGCGCCGGCCGGGATGTCGATAGCCCGAGCGGAGGAGCTCGCGCGTGCGAACCCAAAGGTCCGCGCGGCGCTGACGGGACGCGATGTCGACCGAGTCGTCGTCGTGCCCGATCGAATCGTCAACATCGTCACGCGGCGACGGTCGTGACCGCGGAGATCCGTCTCGCGGCGCTGTGCGATCACGCGCTCGTCGGCCAGGACGGCAAGGTCAGCCTGCTCGGGATCTTCCGCAACATCTCGGTGAGCGGGCTGCCGGCGCAGCATCCGCGGATGTTCGTCGTCGCGATCCTCGGTCTTGACGTCGGTGCGCATACCGTTCGAGTGCGCCTTTTGCGCCCCGACGGCCAGCAGGCGATGCCGAATCCGCCTGAGATTTCGGTCCACGCCGTCGCCGGGCAGGACGTAAACGTCATCGTGGAGCTCAACAACATGAGCTTCACCACCTATGGCGTGCACCGCTTCGACCTCGAGGTCGACGGATCGTCGGTCGGCGGACTGCCGGTCGCGATCGTCCAGATGCAGCAGCAGCAACAGGGCAAGCGCACGAATTGACGACACGCTGTCGCCAGAAATGACGACGGCGCTGACACATTTGTGGGCTAGGCGCGACCTCAGCAGCGGCCCAGGCTTCCGTGGATGCGTCCGATCGTCCTCGTCGTGGGTGCCGTCGCGCTCGTCGCCGGCGCGGCACTCGTGTTCGTGCCGCTCCATGGCTCCGCACCTGACGTTGCCGTAGTAGAGGAGACGCCCACACCGACGCGAACCCCGGAGTCCGGCGTGATCGTCGACGTGGTAGGCGCGGTGGCCCATCCTGGGGTCTACCGGCTTCCCGCGGGCGCGCGGGTCCTCGATGCGCTGCTCGCGGCCGGTGGCATGACCGGCGACGCGGACCTCGCCGCCCTGAACAAGGCGACGCCTCTGCGCGACGGGGTGCGGATCTACGTCCCCCGGCCCGGCGAGGCGGTGCCGGCAGGGAGCCTGGGGAGCGAGTCCGAGCGGCTCGTGGACCTCAATCACGCCAGCGCCGCGGAGCTCCAGACGCTTCCCGGGGTGGGCGCGACGACCGCGGCGCGCATCGTCCGCTCCCGGAACGCGAAGACGTTTACGAAGGTCGAGGAGCTGCAGACGCGTGGGCTCGTGACGCCGCGGGTTTTCGCCGACATACGCGATCTCGTCAGCACGCGGTGAGAAGAATCCTCGCAACTCCGTTCGCGCCTGCCGCGCTCGTCGCCCTCGCCGTCGCGCTCCTCGACCGGTTCTCGGGTCCGGCTGCGATCGTCTGCGCCGGCGTCCTGGCGATCGTCATGACCGTCCTCGCGGTCACGAGCGCCGATCGTCCCCGACGTATCTGTTGGGCGACGGGCCTGGTTACGGCGGTCGCCTCCGCGATGGCCACGGGACTCGGTCCGTTTCCCGCGTTCGATCTCCGCCACGCCGGGCCGCTCGATGCTTTGCGCGACCTTCTGTCGGCTCCGCTACAGCGCCTCATTGCCGAACCCGAGGGCGGGATCGTTCGCGGCATCGTCCTTGGCGAACGCACGAGCGTCGATCCCGATCTCGCCGCCGCGTTCGCGCGCAGCGGCACCACGCACTTGCTGGCGATCTCGGGCTTCAACATGACCCTCGTCGCGGCCACCGTTGGTCTCATCGCACGCGGGCGCGTCCGCCCGATCGTCACCGCGAGTCTCACCGTGGCGACCGTCATCGCTTACAGCCTGCTCGTCGGTCTCGCGCCGAGCGTCGTCCGTGCCGCGCTCATGGCGGTCGTGGCGTCGTGCGGCCTCGCGTTCGGCCGCCGCCCGGCGATCGTCAACGCGCTCGCTCTCGCCGTCGCTGCGATGCTCGCGTTCGACCCGGCGTCGCTGGGCGATGTCGGCTTCCTCTTGTCCGCCGGGGCGACCGGTGGATTGCTCTTCCTCGGCGAGCCGCTCTCGCAGCGTCTCGCGGCGCTCCCTCGTCCGATCCGCGAAGGTCTCGCGACGACGCTCGCCGCGACGCTTCCCACGCTGCCCGTCATCGCTGCCGTGTTCGGACGCGTCTCGCTGGTGTCGCCGGTCGCGAACCTCCTCGCGGTGCCGCTCTTCGCCCCGCTCATGCTCGCCGGCTCGTCCACGGCCGCGCTGGGAGCTCTGTGGATCGACCTCGCGCGTATCCCGGCGGTCGCGACGTGGGCGCTCGCGTTCGCGCTTCGCGTGGTGGTCGAGACCGCCGCTGCCTTGCCCCTCGCGTCCGTCGCCGTCCCCGATGGTCCCGTCGCCGGGCTCGGGTACGCAGCCGTCACCGTTACCGTGCTCTGTCTGGGGCCACGTGCTCTTGCTGCCGCGGGCGCCAAAGGTCGCGAGCTCAGGTCGCGCGTCCGCCTCCCCGCGGTGCGAGTTCCCGCGTTCTCGGCGCGTCACGCTGCGTTTGCCATCGCGGCAACGCTCGCGCTCGCGGCTGGCGTCGTCGCGGTTCTTGCAAATCCGGCGGCGCCCATCCGCGTGCGCGCGCTCGACGTCGGACAGGGCGACGCCTTCCTCGTCGAGATCGGTCCGAAGGTGATGCTCATCGACGGCGGACCGGATCCGGCGCGACTGCTCGCCGAGCTCGGTGCCTCGCTGCCGCCGTGGCGGCGCCGCATCGACGTGGTCGCGCTTACGCACGCGCACGCCGATCACGCGGACGGCCTCATCGGCGTGCTCGAGCGCTACGAGGTGGGTCTCACGCTCGAGCCCGCCGGTCTCAATCCCGGTCCGGTCGCGACGGCGTGGGCCGAGCGGATCGCTCGCGCACACGCCGAGCGTCGCGTGGTCTCGGTTGGCGCGCGCGTGCGCGTCGGAGATGCCACCGTGACGATCCTCGCGCCCGATGGCGATCCCCGGGTCGACGTCCCGTCTCTCGTCTTGCGTCTCGAGCGTGGAAGCTTCTCGATGCTCTTCATGGGCGACGCCACCGAGCAGGCGCAGGCCGACCTCCTGCTCCGGTCAGGGTCGCTTCCCACGCGTGTGTACGTGCCACCGCATCACGGTGCCGCGACGCCATACGCATCGGCGCTCGTCCAGGCGGTCCATCCGTCGGCGGCGGTGATCTCCGTGGGAGCTCAGAACCGTTATGGTCATCCGACGCCCGAGACCCTCGCGGCGCTGGGCCGGGTGACCACCTATCGGACCGACCGCGACGGCACCGTGGAGCTGGATCTCGATGGCACAAGCCTCGTCGTCCGAACCCACGCGAATGGTCTTCCTCCTCCACGGGGAGGATTCCTTCCGCATGCGCCTCCGGCTGGGTGAGCTCGTACGAGCGCTCCTCCAACGCGCGCCGATCGCGTCCGGCGATCTCGCCCGCGCGCACGAGGTCCGCCTCGGCGAGCTGGTCGGCGTCAGCTTGCACGACGCCCGGACCGATCCGGCGTCGGCCATCGCCCTTTCGGGACAGGCGCAGGGCTTGTTCGACGCACCGGACGAGCGCCGCGTCGTGGTCGTCGAGCATGCCGAGGCCCTTCGCGACTACGCGGTGATCGCCGGCTTCCCGCGCGAGGCGGGATTGGTGCTCGTGTCCGTCGAGCGGCTCGCCGCGGGACGCGCACGACGTGCCGGCCGCGCCCGAACCGGCGCCGCCACGGCGAACGCGGCCGCGAACACGCTCGTCGACGCGGTCGAGAGCGCCGGCGGAACGATCGAGCGCCTCGAGCGGATCGCGCCGGTGGACGTTGCGCGCTGGATAGAGGCGCGCGCATCGCTACACGCCGCGAAGCTCGGAACGGATGCGGTGGCCGCGCTCGCCTCAGCGGTCGGGAGCGACACCGAGCGTATCGAACAAGAAGTGAAGAAGCTCGGCGCGTATGCCGCAGGCGCGACGGTCACGGCGGCTGATGTCCGCGCGCTCGTGAGCGGGGCGATCGAGGCCGACGTCTTCGAGCTGACGCAAGCCGTCGTTCGCCAGGACGCGCGTGTCGCGATCGGAACCCTCGAGCGTCTTCTCGCCGACGGCAACGCTCCGCAGCAGATTCTCGCGCTGCTCCTGTGGCAGTTCAGAGTGCTGCTATTCGCGACGGCGATGAAGACCAACGCGGACGGGGAGCGTATGGCCAAGGCAATACGGTCCACACCGGGAGCGATCGCTCGCGCCACCGCCTTCGCGCGCCGTGTATCACGGGCCGACATCGTCCGCGCGTACGAGGCGATCTATGCGACGGATCAGGTGATCAAGACCGGTCGAGCAGACTCTGACCTCGCCGCACTCACACTCTGCGTCCTCGATCTCTGCCATGTGGCGAATGCCGATCTGCGCGACATGCTGCTCGTCGAGCCGCCCAAGCGCTGATCAGCGCTTCGCCGTCGGCGCCTCCGTCGGCTTTGTCTCGGGCGCGCGACCCGTCTTGCTCTGACCGTCCGAGCCCGCGCGCGCGGTGTCGCGCTCGGCCTTCGCTCGCTGGTAATCCTCGAGGAAGCGCTTCTGTCCAGCCTCCGTCAGGGGGTGGTTGAACAGCTGCTTCAGGATCGCGAACGGCATCGTCGCGATGTCGGCCCCCGCGAGCGCCGCCTGCGTGACATGGATCGGCGTCCGGATCGATGCGGCGAGAACCTTCGTCTTGATGCCCTGCTGCCGGTACGCGGAGACGATGTCCGCCACGACCCGCATCCCGTCCTCGTTGATGTCGTCCAGACGGCCGGCGAACGGACTCACGATGTACGCCCCGATCGCGGCCGCGAGCAGCGCCTGGTTGACCGAAAAACACAAGGTGACATTCACGCGGATCCCCTCGACTGCGAGGGCCTTTCCGGCGGCGATGCCGTCGGGGGTCATTGGCACCTTCACGATCACGTTCTTGTGCCAAGAAGCGATGCGGCGCCCTTCGGCGATCATGTCGTCGCGTTTCTCCGAGACGACCTCCGCCGAAACGTTGCCGATGATCTGGCAGATCCGTTTGACCTGGTCCTCGTGCTCGTGACCGGCCTTCGCGATCAAAGTCGGATTGGTGGTGACGCCGTCGACGACGCCCCAGTCGACGCCCTGCTTGATCTCTTCGTAGACCGCCGTGTCGAGAAAGAGCTTCATGTCGTCATCTCCTGCAGCCGCGGTGCCGCCTCGACCGCGCGGCCGTTGCTGCGCGCGAACGCCACCGCGGCCTCGATGAACGCGGTGAACAGCGGATGCGGACGATTTGGGCGCGACTTGAACTCGGGGTGGTACTGCGTGCCCAAATAGAACGGGTGCTCGGGCAGCTCGGCGATCTCGACGAGCCGTCCGTCGGGAGAGAGACCCGAGAAGCGCATCCCGTGGCTCTGCAGCAGCTCGCGATAGGCGTTGTTGAACTCGAAACGGTGCCGGTGGCGCTCGAGCACGATCGGCTGACCGTATGCGCGGCTCGCGAGCGATCCTGCCTCGAGGACGCAGGGATAGCTCCCGAGGCGCATCGTGCCGCCTTTGTCGGCGACGTCGCGCTGCTCCGGGAGGAGATCGATCACGGGGTGCGGCGTGAACGCGTCGAACTCCGTGGAGTTGGCGTCGTCCGTTCCGAGCGCGGTACGAGCGAGCTCTATGACCATGCACTGCATGCCCATGCACAGGCCGAGCGTGGGAACACGCCGCTCCCTGCCGAATCGGGCCGCCTTCACCTTGCCCTCGATCCCGCGGTAACCGAAGCCGCCGGGGACGACGAGCCCGTCGAGGCCCACCAGCGGCTCGACATCGTCGGAGCGCTCCAGTCGCTCGCTATCGATCCACTGGAGCTTGACGTCGCAGCCCGCCGCCCACGCCGCGTGGCGCACCGCCTCGGCGACCGAGAGGTACGCGTCCTGTAGCTCGATGTATTTGCCGACGAGCCCGACCGTGAGCGGGATGCGCGCGCCTCGGATGCGCTCGGTGATCGCGTGCCACTCCGCGAGGTCGGGCAGCGTCGCCCGATCGAGTCCGAGCTCCTCGACGACGATCTTGCCGAGGCCAGCCTCCTCGAGCATGAGCGGGACGGCGTAGATCGACCACGCGTCGGGCTCGCTGATCACGTTGTCCACCTTCACGTCGCAGAAGAGGGCGATCTTTTCGCGAAGCTCGTCGTCGATCGGCTCGTCGGCCCGCGCGATCAGGACGTCGGGCTGGATGCCGATGGCGCGCAGCTCGCGCACCGAGTGCTGCGTCGGCTTGGTCTTGAGCTCTCCGGTCGCGACGCGCGGGAGCAGGGTCAGATGGATGTAGAGGACGTTCTGCTTGCCGACGTCGTTGCGGAATTGGCGGATCGCCTCGAGGTAGGGGAGCGATTCGATGTCGCCGACGGTCCCACCGACCTCGACGACGACGACCTCCGCCTGCTGCTCGCGCGCCACGCGATGGATCCGCTCCTTGATCTCGTTGGTGACGTGTGGGATCACCTGCACGGTCGCGCCGAGGTAGTCGCCGCGGCGCTCCTTGGCGATGACCGCGTTGTAGACCTGGCCGGTCGTGAGATTCGAAGCACGCGTCACGTTGCGGTCGATGAACCGCTCGTAGTGTCCAAGATCGAGGTCGGTCTCCGCGCCATCCTCGGTGACGAACACCTCGCCGTGCTGGTAAGGAGACATCGTGCCCGGGTCGACGTTCAGATACGGATCCATCTTCAGCGACGCGACGGCGAGAGAACGTGCGGCGAGGATCCGGCCCAACGATGCTGCGGTGATGCCCTTGCCGAGCGAGGAGGTGACCCCTCCGGTCACAAACACGAACTTCGGCACGGCGTGGACCTCCGGGGTTTTTCTGATTCTAAGGCGTGTCGATGCCGAACGGAAGGCTCGCCAGGACCACAAGGCGGGGCCGATCGGGATTGGTATGCGGCGGATACGAGGGAACCTCCACCGGATCCTCTCGCCTCGCGTCGTCGAGCCGTCCGTCGAGGCGCAGGGTCCGGAAGCGCGCATCGCGAAGCTCGCCGTCCGCCTCGATCGCCGCGAACTCGACGATCGCGACGAGGCGCGGCCGGAGGAAACGGATTCCCGCACGCATCCCGACCGGCGTCGAGAAGGGGGAGCTCTCGCTCGCAAAGTCCCGGGTCGCCTCGTCCAGCCAAGCCCCGAGATATGGCGGCACGAACGCCTCACCCGCGTACGCGATCGCACCGTCCTCATCGCGGAAGCCGCACAACACGGCGCGCGCGCCGCGGCGCTCGTCGACGACGAGACCGCCGACGATCACGTCGGCGCGCGGCGTCACGTGGCACTTGAGCCATTCCTGGGTGCGCGCGCCCGGGACGTACCGGCCCTCGCGACGCTTCGCGACGATTCCCTCGAGCCCGTATTCGGCGACGACCTCGAGGAACGGCTCGCCGTCGTCGTCGAGGTGCTCGGGGACCGCGATCGTAGGCGAGCGCAGATCGAGAGCCGCCAGGCGGGCCCGCCGCTCGGTGAGTACCCGTCCGAGCAGCGGCCGTCCGCTCTCGTAAAGAAGGTCGAACGCAACGAAGACCGGTCCTCTCCCGCGCTTCACCACTCTCGGTCCCAGGGGCAGCGTCCCCTGGGGGCGTAGCCACCGGCCCGCTAGCAGGTCGTACGCGGGACGGCCGCGCGAGTCGCACACCACGATCTCGCCGTCCAGCACACATCCCTCCGGAACGGGCAGATCGCGCAGCTCGGGCATGAGCGGGAGCAGGTCGCCGCCAGAGCGATCCGTGATGCGAAGTCCGCTCTCGTCGCGTGAAGCGAGTGCGCGAATGCCGTCCCACTTGAGCTCGAAGAGGTACTCGGGCGAGTTGAACGCTCGCAAAGCGCGCCGCGGTCGCATCGGCGCGATCGAACGCGGTAGAGCGCTTTTTGCCTCGGCCACGTCGATGAGCGTCGGATGTTCTGCGCGCCCAGGACGCTCCCGCTCGCGCGTCACCAATCGAGGATAGGTGCTACGAGGCCTTTCTCCGTGCTGTTCGCGAAGCCGATGCTGCGCGCTTCGGCTTTGCCTCGCCCTTCTTCGCCTTCTCGACGGACGCCTTCAGAGCGGACATGAGATCCACGACGGTCGTCTCCGCTTCGGGTTCGGGCGCCTCGATGACCTCTCTTTTCTCCACCTTCGCCTCGACGAGCTTCATGACCGCTTGCTTGTATTCGTCCTTGTATTCGTCGGGCTCGAACTCGGTGGCCATCATGCCGACGAGGTTCTCGGCCATCTTCAGCTCGGCCGGTGAGACTTTCACGTCCTCGGGGATGTCGAGGTCCTCCGTGGAGCGGATCTCGTCCGGCCAGTGGAGCGTGTTCATGAGCAGCGCGCCGTCCTGTGGACGCACGGAAACGAGCCGCTCGCGGTCACGGAGAGCGAATTTCGCGATCGCGATCCGCTCGGTCTTCTCGAGCGTCTTTTTCAGCAGCGCGTACGGCTTCTCCGCCGACTTCTCAGGCTCGAGGTAATACGCGGACTGGTAGTAGAGCGCGCCGGGGAGCTCTTCGTTCTTGATGAATCCGGAGATGTCGATCGCCTTGCTCGACCGGAGGGGGAGCTTGTCGAAATCCGCGTCGTCCAGCTCGACGTAGTTGCCTTTCTCGTACTCGTATCCCTTGACGACGTCGCCCCACGCGACTTCGTGGTCGCCTTCGACGCACCAGCGCTTGTTCTTGATGCGGCTGCGGTGCTCGGGACAGAGCAGATTGAAAGACACCTTGCTCGTGCTTTCCGTCGCGAGATAGAGCCGGACCGGGATGGCGACCATCCCAAAGCTCATGACCCCTCGCCAGATGGATCGTGGCATTCCACACCTCGCCGGCCGCGTTTCCGCTCGGTTTTCCCCGCGCGGCGTAGCCGCGCGAATTGTAAGGGCTCAGGTCAAGGCAGTGCCGGAGGCGCACGCCGGCCGACGAGCACAAGGCGGAGAAGGCGGTCGAGGGTTCGCGGGTCACCTCGCCAGTGCTCGCGCACGACCTCATGGTCCGTGGTGGCGAGCACCAGGCGCAGCGCGAACGCAGCCACGACCGCGTCATCGAGCGAGCCGATCACCGGGATGAAGTCGGGGATGAGATCGATGGGCGACGCGAGCCAGAGTGAGGCCGCGCCGAGAACGATCTTGGGGACGACCGGGACGCGCCGATCGCCCATGAGACCGGCGAACAACCGGACGAGGTTGGGCGCGAGGGCAGCGAGCTCGCGCGCCAGCCAGATCCTCCCCGCGACGACGAGGATGACGACGAGCGCGCACCAGCAGAGCGCGATGATCGCGAGCGCGACGATGAGCCCGCGCCAATCCATCAGAGACTCGCCTCCTCAGGCCGCGATCGCGCGCTCGGCGAGCGCCGTCGGGAGCGATCCGGTCGAGGCGATGGCGTCGTGGAATGCACGCAGGGCGGCGCGATCCGCCGCGCCGCGCTTGGCGAGCCAGCGCGTCCGGATGTCTACGATCTCGAGCATCCCGGTGAGATAGCTCGAGGCCTGTGTGGGCCAGGAGCAGTACCGGCCCACCTCCGCCTTGGCGTTGGGAGGGGTGAGGTTCCCGTTCTTCACCATGAAGTCGACCGCCTCGTCGAATGTCATCTCGCCCATGTGCAGCGACGTGTCGACGACGATGCGCGCCGCGCGGAAGAGCGTCGCCTCGTACTGGAACAACAGGTACCGCGGCTCGGTGAAGAAGCCCTGCTCGCGCATGACCCGCTCGGCGTACAGGCCCCACCCTTCGGCGAAGTAAGAGGTGAAGTGCGTGCGTCGGATCGGTGACGGGTTCTGCTTCGCCGTGATGAGATGCCAGTGGTGTCCGGGATATGCCTCGTGCACCGCGGTCGTCGGGATGCCGGCGCTGCAGTTGCCCTCGAGGCGCTTCTGCACTTCCTCGGCTGGCGTCCCGTCGGGCGGATAGGGAACGAAGAAGTGGCCGTGGAACGAGTCGCTGAACGCCGGCGGTGCGTTGTAGCTCGCGACGGCCTGGATCGGTCGCTGAAAATGCGGTGAAGGCTCGACGGTGCAGCTCTCTCCGCGCGGCAGCGTGACCAGGCCTGTGTCTTTTAGGAACGAGCGGGCGCGCTCGGTCCACTCCTCGTACTCGGCCTTCATGGCCTCGGGCGTGGACGCGTGCTGTCGGTTGAGCCGCGCGCACGCCGCGACCCAGTCGCCGCTCCCGTCGACCTCGCGCGCGATGCGATTCGCTTCGCTCGAAAGGAGGTCGTGCTGCTCGCGTCCGCGATCGCGTAACTCGCGCGCGTCGTAGGGCAGAAGCTCTTTCTCGCGCAGCAGCGCCGTGTATAGCGGCTCGCCGATCGCATAATTTCCCGCGCAGCGCGTTTGGTTCGCCTCGAGGAATGCCGCGAAGTCCTCGTACGCCTTCGCCGCGTTTCCGCCCGCGGCGGCGACCATCTCGCGTGTCGCCGCGTCCTTTATCTCCGCGGGGACGAGCTCGCGCGCGTAGCGAGCGGCGGCTTTCGCCTGGCCGATGGCCCGGTCGCAATAGATCCGCGGCACGAGCGAGAAGTCCAGGTTCCGCCTGCCGTGCTCGACGTGCGTCGTCGCCGCCTCGAGGCGCGCGCGGGCCGCCGCGGCAAGGTCCCGTTCGGGACGAAGCCGATGGAGGAAGAGGACGAAGACACCTTGCAGCGAGGGATTCAGGTACGTATTGGGCTGCCTCCGCCATTCGAGGTGCGGCTGCAGGAGCTCGCGTCCGCGCAGCGACGACAAGATCGCATCGCGGTCGATCTGCTCCTCGGACGCGAGCCCGTCATTCAGCGCGCGGAAGCGCCGGCTCCACTCGACGACCTGCGCCTCGCGCCGCGCGAACGCTTCGGCCGAGAGGTCCTCCGAGCGCTCGTCGTATGCGGTGAGGCCCAGCATGCTTGCCCAGGACGGCGATTCGTCGTAGCGCTCGTTGAGATAGCTCTGGACGAGCGAGGCGAACGTTTCCGACGTCACGCTGGAACCTCCGTGAGAATGGCGGAGGAGTCACAGTGAGCCTCACCGAGTACCAGCGCAAACGCGACTTCGGCCGGACGCCCGAGCCGAAGGGCAAGAAGCCGAAGGCGACGCCGGCGCGCCGATACGTTGTCCACCGCCATCACGCGACGCGCCTGCACTGGGACGTCCGTTTGGAGATGCGCGGCATCCTCGCGTCATGGGCCGTGCCGAACGGTCCCCCGCTCGAGGCCGGCAAGCGGCGGCTCGCGGTCCACACCGAGGATCACCCCCTCGAGTACCTCACGTTCCATGGCGTGATCCCCGACGGCTACGGCGCCGGGACGATGACCATCTGGGATACGGGGACCTACGAGCTGCTCCTCGAGAAGGACAACGAGTACAAGCTGCGCTTCGACGGCAAGCGCCTGGAGGGCGAATGGGTCCTCGTCCAGACACGGCAGAACGAAGGCCGCGACTGGCTGATGATCAAGCACGGGGCGCCGCCGTCCGACGATCCGCTCATGCGGAAGGTAGCGCCGATGCTCGCGTCGGCAGCCGACGAGCCCTTCGACTCACCGGAGTTCATCTACGAACCCAAATGGGACGGGGTACGCACCCTCGCCTTCGTCGACGGCGGCGAGGTGCGCCTTCAGACGCGCAACCTCCTCGACTGCACGCGCCAGTACCCGGAGGCGACGCAGATCGCCGAAGCGCTCACCGGTGGATACCAGGCGATCGTCGACGGCGAGGTCGTCGCGCTCGACGAGAAGGGGGTTCCGCGATTCCAGCGGCTGCAGCCGCGGATGCATGTGAGCGACGACGCGACCGTCCGGAAGCTCCGACGCTCCACGCCGATCGTCTACGAGGTCTTTGACGTCCTCTACCTCGACGGCGAGGACCTCACGCGACGCCCGCTACGCGAGCGGCTCGCGCGCCTCGAGGCAGCGGTGACGCCAATGGGCGCGATCCGGCGGAGCGAGGGCTTCGTCGGGACGGGGGTCGCGCTGTTCGAGGCGGCACGCGAGCAAGGCATCGAGGGGATCGTGGCGAAGCGCCTCGATTCGCTCTATCAGCCCGGCGCGCGCTCGCCGGCGTGGGTGAAGGTGAAGGCCTTTCGCTCGATGGATTGCGTCATCGGAGGTTGGACCGCGGGACAGGGCGGTCGGCAGAAGACGCTCGGCGCGCTGCTCATCGGCGTGTACCACGACGGCAAGCTCGAGCCGGTCGGCCATGTCGGCACGGGATTCGACGAGCGCACGCTGAAGGACCTGCTCAGCATGCTCGAGGAGCACGAATCGCCGACGTCGCCGTTCGCGACCGAGCCGCGCACGAACCAGCCCGCGCGTTGGTGCCTCCCAGAGCTCGTGTGCGAGGTCGAGTACGGCGAGATCACGCGCGACGGCACGTTGCGCCATCCGACCTACCGCGGCCTGCGGCCCGATATCGATCCACGCGACTGCACTGGCGAGGAGAAGCGCGAATCGGCGAAGAAAGCGCAGGACGCCGCGAAGCGCGCCGCAAAGACGGCGCCGGCATCACCCGACGGCGAGCGCCCCGAGCGCGTACCGGCGGTCCTCGAGGTCGAGGGTCGGCGCGTCAAGCTCACGAATCTCGAGAAGGTCCTCTTCCCCGAGGACGGTTACACGAAGGCCGACCTCATCCGCTATTACACGGAGGTCTCGCCTTATCTCGTGCCGTGGCTACGCGATCGCCCGCTGACGCTCAAGCCATTCCCTGACGGCATCCACGGCGCGCACTTCTACCAGAAGAACAAGCCGGAGTTCACGCCGAGCTGGATCAAGAGCTGGACCGATCCGAGGGAGCCGGAGAACGACTACGTACTTGCCAACGACATGGCGACGCTGGTGTGGATGGCCAACTACACCGCGATCGAGATCCATCCGCGGCTCGCGCGCGTCGACGACCCCGAGAAGCCCGACAACGTGATGGTCGACCTCGATCCTGCCGAAGGGGCGACCTGGGACGACGTGAAGGAGGTCGCGCGCGTCGTCAAGGAGGTCCTGGACGCGCTTGGCATCGTCGGCTTTCCCAAGACGACCGGCTCGCGCGGAATCCACGTGCTCGTTCCGGTCGTGCGGAAATACTCCTTCGAGGAGACGCGCGCCTTCGCGCTGTGGGTCGGCCAGCTCGCACGCGAGAAGCTCCCGAAGCTGGTCACCCTCGAGTTCAGCAAGGCACGGCGGCGCGGGATCTACATCGACTACCTGCAGAACACGCGCGCGAAATCGACGGCCGGTCCGTACAGCGTGCGTCCGATCCGCCGAGCGCCGGTGTCGGCCCCTCTTCGCTGGGACGAGATCGGCTCGCTCGGGCGCCCGGACGCGTTCACCATGCTGAACATGTCGACCCGCCTCGAAGCGGTGGGCGATCTCCTCGCGCCGTCGCTCGCCCTCGCGCAGAAGCTTCCCAAGCTCGCCGACTGATGTCCGGCCGCGCGGCCGTCCTCGCGCCGGGCTACGGCGGCACGGCCCGCCAGCCGATCCTGCGCGCGCTCGCTGATGCGCTCGCCACGTATGCGATCGCGTCCCGCGCGGTCACCTTCGCGACGCGCGGATCGCGACCGAGCGCGGGCTACGAGCGCGAGCTCGCCGATCTGCGCGTGGCGCGCGATGCGCTCGGCGCCGAAGGGAACGATCGCGTCGCGCTCGTCGGCCGCTCGTTCGGCGGACGCATTGCTGCTTTCCTCGCCGCACAGGAGCCGCCGGCGGCGCTGGTGGTCCTCGGACATCCGATCTCGCCACCTGGCAGGCCCCGTCCGCGCGACGAAGCCGCGCTCGCCAAGGTGACGTGTCCGACGCTCGTCGTGCAGGGCGACCGTGACCAGCTCGGACCCTACGCGGTGCTCGAGAGGATCGCGGCGACGAATCCGCACATCGACCTCGTCGCGATCGCTGGGGCGGGTCACGAATTCGGTCGGCAGGAGGGGGAAGCGGTCGCCGCGGCTGCCCGCTGGCTCGATTCGATGCTCCGCTGAGCGCTCTCGATCCTTCCGAGCCGCATTCACACCCTCTTCACACGCCCCAGCGAATCTCGATGCCGACGCTCACGAAAGGAGAGTCCACAAGAATGCGAGGCATCACAGCGCTCATCGTCACGCTCGTCATCGCCGCGATCGTCGGGATCGGGGCCTATCAGCTCGGCGTCGCGCAGGGCCTGGCCGGTGCGGGCGGGACGACCGCCGTCGCCCCGGCGGCCTACTACTACCACCCATTCTTCTTCGGCGGGTTCGGGTTCCTGTTCCCGCTCCTCTTCATCTTCCTGATCTTCTTCCTGATCCGGGGTGCGTTCTGGGGAGGCTGGGGCCGCCGCTACGGCGGATGGGGCCGCTACGGTTACGGAGATCCACGCGATCGGCTCGAGGAATGGCACAAGCAGATGCACGGCGAGACGCCACGCGAAGGCGGATCAACGCCGCAGACGCCCCCTACCGGGCGCTGACGGACGGAAGCACGCTGAGCGCCGGACGCTCTCCGGCGCTCACGTCCGGCGCAGGATTCGGATCATGAAACGGGTGCTCGTCGTCGACGACGAGCCGAAGATCGTCCAGCTCGCGCGCGATTACCTCGAGCACGCGGGATTCGCGGTTGCCACGGCGTACGACGGGAAGGCGGCACTCGCCACCGCGCGCTCCGAGCGGCCCGACCTCGTCGTTCTCGATCTGGGTCTTCCGGAGATGGACGGCCTCGACGTGGCGCGTGCCCTCCGGGCGGACACGAACGTGCCGATCGTGATGCTCACCGGTCGAAGCGACGAGTCCGACAAGCTCGTCGGGCTCGAGATCGGCGCCGACGATTACGTGACGAAGCCCTTCAGTCCGAAGGAGCTCGTGGCCCGCGTGCGCGCGGTGCTCCGACGCTCCGAGCGGCCTCCATCACGCGGCGAGCTCATCCGCGTCGGCGACGTCGAGCTCGACCTTCCGCGGATGCGCGTGACGGTCGCCGGCAGGGCCGTAGACCTGACTGCGACCGAGTTCGCTCTCCTGTCCACCCTCGCGCGCGAGCCGGGACGCGTCTTCACGCGCGCGCAGCTGCTCGACGCGGTCCACGGCGTCGCGTTCGAGTCCTACGAGCGTGCGATCGACGCTCACGTCAAGAACATCCGCCGCAAGCTCGAGCCCGACCCCGCGTCGCCTCGCTATCTCCTCACGGTGTACGGCGTCGGCTACCGTTTCGCGGAGGTCGACGAATGAGCCGCGAGCGCTGGCGCGAGCGACGCGCGCGGTGGCAAGCGCACGGCGGTCGCCCGCCGTGGTGGCCCGAGAACGAGCCCTTTCCCCCCGAGGGCCGATGGGGCGGGCCGCCCTGGGGGCGCCGACGGTTCATGGGACGCATCGTCGCGCTGTTCATGGTCGCGCTGATCCTCCTCGTCGCGGGCGCGACCTTCCTGTTTCTTCTCTTCGCAAGCGCGCTCGGCGCTCCCGACCTCGGAGGCACGGTCGCCCGGGCGGTCGCGCTCCTTCTGATCTTCGTCGCCATCGCGACGGTCGGCCGCTCGTTGCGGCGCCTCGCGGCGCCGGTCGCGGACGTCATCGATGCGGTCGGCAAAGTGGCGGACGGCGATCTCGCCGTGCGCGTGGAGGAGCGCGGTCCCCGTGAGACGCGTCACCTCGCCCGATCCTTCAACACGATGACCGAGCGGCTGCGAGCGAGCGAGGAGGAGCGCCGCCGCCTCCTCGCGGACGTGAGCCACGAGCTTCGCACGCCGCTATCGGTCGTGCAGGGCGAGCTCGAAGCGTTGCTCGACGGCGTGCATCCGGCCGACGAGACGCATCTCCGCGCGATCCTGGACGAGACCGCGGTGCTCGCTCGCCTCATCGAGGATCTGCGCACGCTGTCGGTCGCCGAGGCCGGAGCGCTCGCGCTCCACCGCGAGCCGACGGACCTCGGAGCGCTCGCGCGCGACGTCGCCGCATCGTTCGAGCCGCAAGCACAGACCGTCGGCGTGTCGGTGGAGACGAGTGCGGCCCCCGGGCTCCCCGAAGCCGACGTGGATCCCGTCCGCGTCCGAGAGATCCTCACCAATCTGATCTCGAATGCGCTTCGCTACTCGCCGCGTGGCGGCCGGGTAGGGGTGGATGTGGCCGCCGATGGAGCAGGAGCGGTCGCGGTCGCGGTGTCAGACGTTGGGCCAGGCATCACGCCTGAGATGCTCGGGCGGATCTTCGACCGCTTCTACAAATCGCCAGAATCGCGCGGTGCCGGCCTGGGCCTTGCGATCGCGAAGAATCTCACCGAGGCACACGGCGGCACGATCGCAGCTACGAGCGAGGTAGGTCGTGGGACCACTATCCGCTTCACGCTGCCGGTCGAGCGTTAGGGCGCGGTCTTCGCCTCCTCACCATCCATCTGGGCGCGTTGCAGCTTCCCCGAGTAGTCGATGTAGATCGACTTCCACTCGGAGTACACGTCGAGCGCGGCGCGCCCGGCCTCGCGGTGGCCGTTGCCGGTGGATTTCATACCACCGAAGGGAAGCTGTATCTCGGCGCCAATGGTCCCCGCGTTCACGTAGACGATCCCCGTCTCCGCGTCGCGCATGAAGCGAAACGCGTTGTTCACGTTGCGCGTGTAGATCGAGCACGAGAGACCGTACTTCGTCGAGTTCAGGACCTTGATCGCCTCGTCGATCCCGCTCACCTCGATCACCGCCGTCACGGGGCCGAAGATCTCCTCCTGCGCGACGCGCATGTTCGGCTTCACGTCGACGAGCACGGTCGGCTCGTGGAAGAAGCCCTTGGCGAGCGCACCCTCACGTGGGATGCGCCCTCCGGCCGCCACGGTCGCGCCCTCCTTCTCGGCGATCGGGATGAACGAGTGGACCCGCTCGAGCTGCGAGGAGGAGACCACCGGACCAACGTCGGTCGACGCCTCGAGGCCGCTACCGAGCCGCAGCTTCTTGGCGCGCCCGACGAGCTTATCGATGAGCCCGTTCGCGACGGCGCGGTGCGCGATCACGCGCGACGCGGCGGTGCAGCGCTGCCCGGACGTGCCGAATGCGCTCCACACGATCCCGTCCAGCGACAGGTCGACATCGGCGTCGTCGAGCACCACGATCGCGTTCTTACCGCCGAGCTCGCACGAGACGCGCTTCAGCAGGCGACCGCCGATCTCGCTGATGTGCGATCCGGTGTCGGACGATCCCGTGAACGAAACGAGGTCGACCCCGGGGTGCGACACGAGATGATCGCCAAGCTCGCCGCCGGGCCCGAGCACGAGGTTCAGGACACCCTTGGGTAGCCCCGCTTCGTCCAGGATCTCCACCAGACGCACCGCGAGCATCGGCGTGTACGACGCGGGCTTGAAGACCACGGTGTTGCCGAGGACGAGCGCCGGCATGATCTTCCAAGTCGGGATGGCGAGTGGGAAGTTCCATGGCGTGATCGCCGCGACGACGCCGACCGGGTTGCGCATCGCCATCGCCCACTTGTTCGGGAGCTCCGCGGGAACGACGTCGCCGAACTGGCGGCGGCCCTCTCCGCCCATGTAGTAGGTCATGTCGATGCCCTCTTGCACGTCGCCGCGGGCCTCGGGCAGGACCTTGCCCATTTCGCGGGTCATCTCGCGCGCAAGCTCGTCTTTACGCCGAAGCATGATCTCGCCCGCGCGATAGAGGATCTCGCCGCGCTTGGGAGCGGGGTAGAGGCGCCAGGACTCGAGCGCTCGCCGGGCGGCCTCGACCGCGCGGTCGACGTCGGCCGCGCCGGACTTTGCGACGTTCGCGATGAGCTCGCCGGTCGCTGGATCGATGTTCTCGAACGTCTCGCCCGTCGATGCCGCGACCCATCGTCCGTCGATGAAGTTCTTGAGCTCCTGCGTGCTGGCCATCTCGCCTCCCCTTCACTCGCGATGGTACTGAGGCCTCGGGCAGCCTCTCCGCGGCTTCCGAGCTAGAAGCTCGCTCCGTAAAAGAGCCAGATCGTGAGCGCGCCCACGGCGATGATGCCGAGGAAGATCAAAAGGAACGCGATGTTCGCGGCGCGCTCGGGGTCGTTCTGCGTGAAGCGATCCATCCGACCGAGATTTTGGCAGACATCGCGAAAACATTCACGAATATGCGAGGACCTGGATGCGCTTCGCTAGTCAGCGATGGCGCGTCTTCTCCGTCATAGACCGCTTTCTCGACGGACGGCACTGGCCATGCGCACCAGCGCTGACTCAACCGCACGAGCTTCGCCGTCCTTGATGTATGCCGCGAAATGGCGTTTGACGTGGTCCAGGTGGATCGGTAGCGCCTGCCGGAACTTCTCTTCGCCGGCGTCCGTCAGCGCGATATGCAGACTCCGCCTGTCGCCCGGACGGGCGAGTCGCTGGACCAACCCGGTCTCCACCATACGGTCGATGAGCCTCGTCAGCCCGCTCTTGCTGAACAGGAGGGCGCTGGCGAGTTGGGTCATCGTGAGGCGCTCGCCAGGCGCCATGCGCAGTTGGGCGAGTGCATCGAACCAGGTGAGCGGCAGCCCACACGCCGATTCGAGCTCCCGAGTAAGGATGGTCTCCAGCGCCTTGTGCGCCGTCAGGAATGCGCCCCAGGCGTTCAGCCGCGGGAGAGTTAGCAGCTTCCGACCGAGCTCCGCAACCTCCGCATCCTTGGGTTGCGGCCGCAGGGAGGCTTTGCTCGCCGACCGGGTCGCGGCTCTCCGGCTCACTGCATTCACCGCTCAAACCTAAACCATTGTTTGTGCAGCGGACAGTTCATCAATCATCTTTACGCTTGACGATAGTACTGTTCGCAACTATTGTTAGGCGTACGGTTATTTAGCCGGGTCGCGGCTAGGAGGACAGAGATGAGTTGGACCGTCGATCCGATGCACACGCAGGTCGAGTTTTCCGCCAAGCACATGGGCCTCATGACGGTGAGGGGGCATTTCACCGATGTGGAGGTGTCGATCGATCTCAACGACGACGACTTCACCGCCTCGTCGGTGGAAGCAACGATCGACGCTCAAACGCTCGTCACCAACGACCAGCGCCGTGATGCGCACCTGAAGTCACCCGACTTCCTGAACGTCGAGCAGTTCCCGACCATCACGTTCAAGAGCACCCGCGTCGAGCGCGCGGCGCACGACCACTACAAGATGACGGGCGACCTGACCATTCGGAACGTGACGCGGCCCGTCACGCTGGACGTCGTCTATTCCGGTCAGGCAAGGGACCCGATGGGCGGCGTGCACGCGGGCTTCAGTGCTTCCACGGCCATCAACCGCAAGGATTGGGGACTGACCTGGAATGTCGCGCTCGAAACCGGCGGCCTGCTTGTGAGCGAGGAGGTGAAGCTCGCGCTCGAGGTCGAAGTGATCAAGGCCGCTGAAGCGGCCGCCGTCGCTTGAGCGGTCAAGTCTTGACGGCGACACGCACCGGTGGAGCCAAGAGGATTCGCGTCGGCATCATCGGGGCCAATCCGGATCGCGGATGGGCGGCGCAGGCGCACATTCCTGCGCTCCGGTCCCTGCCGGACGATTTCGAGATCACGGCGCTGTCGACGACGCGACGCGAATCTGCTGACGCAGCCGGCAAGCTCTTTGGCGTGCCTGCCGCGTTCGACAACCATCAAGAGCTCGTGAACAGCCCCACCGTGGACGTCGTCGCCGTGACCGTGAAGGTGCCCCATCACCTCGAGCTCGCGACCGCGGCGCTCGAAGCGGGTAAGGCCGTGTACTGCGAATGGCCGCTGGGTAACGGCCTGAGGGAGGCGGAGACCCTGGCCGCGCTGGCGAGGAAAAAGGGGGTCCTCGCGGTGGCCGGTCTGCAGGCACGCTCCGCGCCGGCCGTGGCGTACGTGCGGGACCTTGTCAAGCAAGGCTATGTCGGTGAGGTGCTCTCGACCACGCTCGTCGGTTCGGGCATGGGTTGGGGACCGACAGTGGAACCGTTCAACGTATATCTGAACGACCAGAAGAACGGCGCGACGCTGCTCTCGGTCGCGCTCGGCCACGCGGCGGATGCCCTGTGTCACTGCCTCGGCGAGGTCCGAGAGCTCTCGGCCACCACGACGATGCGCCGAAAGTGCTTCACGGTCGCGGGCACGGGCGAAAGCAAGCCGATGGCGGCGGATGATCAGGTGGCCGTCAGCGGACTGCTCGAGGGCGGGGCCGCATTTTCGATCCACTACCGCGGCGGGAGCTCGCGCGGCACCAACCTGCTCTGGGAGATCAACGGCACCGAAGGCGACCTGCAGCTCACCGCCGACGGCGGCCAGGCCCAGCTCTTCGAGATGACCGTACGCGGCGGCAAGGGGGCGCAGCCGTCTCTCGAGATCCTGCCCGTGCCGGAGGAATATCGGTGGGCCCCGCCGCAACCGGGTCTTGGCACGAACGTCGCCCAAGCGTGGGCGCGCTTCGCCTGCGACTATCGCGAGGGAACGCGCCTCTGCCCGACCTTTGAAGACGCGGTCACGCGCCATCGCATGCTGAACGCGATCGAGACGGCAGCCGCGACGGGTGAGCGTCAAAGGCTCAGTTGATCTCGCGAATCGTCGCCGCGAAGAGTCCCGACCGCATCTTCACGCTCGGATTTGTCCTCGTCGGCCTCGCGACGCTCGCGCAAGCGTCCAGCCTGATGCTCGTGAACACCTCCATCGGGCTCCTCGTCGTTCGGGAATTCGGTCTGGGTCCCCAGGTCGTTGGCGCGGTCATCGGGATCCAGGCGACCTGCGCGCTCGTGTCCCGTTTCCCGGTCGGTTCCTGGAGCGACCGCTACGGCTCGCGGCTCTTCGCGTTCGGCGGTGCCGCGATGATGGTCGTCTCGTGCGTCGCGTTCGTCCTCTCTCTGTCGATCCGGGCCGCGATCCCAATCGGCGGTGGCGTGCCGATCCTTCTCGTGCTTGCGTCCATGCTCAGCGGCGTGGCGCTCAGCACGTTCTCCACCGCGGCGAGCACGTACATCGCGTACACGGTCCCGATCTCGCGGCGCGCGGAGGCCGTCGGCTACTACGGCGTCCTCCTAGGTCTCGCGCAGGGCTTCGGCGCTGGGGTCAGCATCGTCATCGTCGACGGCCTGGGCTTCGGCGCGCTCTACGCGATCGCCGGGGTCGCGACGATCGTCGCCGCGCTCCTGTCGCTGGGCCTGCACGAGGGCAGCCGCCAGCAGGGCGCGACGCCGATGGCGGTCGAGTTTCGGCTCCACCGTGGCGTCGTCGCGCCCTCGCTCGCGCAGTACGCGGTGATTGTGGGCAACGGCGCCGCGTTCAGCTTCATCCCGCTGCTTGGCATCTCGCGCGGCGTCGCGAATCCCGGCCTCTACTTCACCGCCGTCGCGATCTCATCGATTGTCGCGCGCCTGCTCACCGGGAGGATCGCCGATCGGCGCGGCCGCTTCGCGGCGATCGTGCCGGGCATGATCGTGACCGCGGTCGGCATGTACGTCGTGTCAAGCGCCGCCAGCGCCGAGGCGTTCATCCTCGCCGGGGTGGCCGTGGGGATCGGCTTCGCGACCGCCCAGCCCGCGCTCCAGGCGCTCGCGATCGATCTCGCCGGACCGGCGGAGCGAGGAACCGCGATGGCGACGTTCTGGGCCTTCACCGACTTCGGCGTCATCACGGGCTCGTTCGTCTCGGGCCAGATCGCTTCGGTATCCGGGTTTGGCACCGTCTTCGTCGTCTCCGCCGTGATGCCGCTTGTCGGCGTCGCCGGACTCCTCGCCTGGCGGCAGCTGAGCCGACCGACGGCCATCGCCATTTGACCGCGAGCTAGACGCACCGTCGCCGAGTTATGGCGACTCTCTCAAAAAGCGAGACCCGGATCCGCAACATCCCATCCGACCATCCTGCGTGTGCAGGATGCGCGGCGCAGTGGGTTGCGACGCCCACGTCTAGCCGCATGAATAGCGACCACGTCGTTCTTGATCCTGGGCGCCGGTGCCATAGCGGTAATCGCGAGGATCTATGCGGGTTCGGTGGAGCTGAGGGGGATCGAACCCCTGACCTCATCAGTGCGATTCAAGACGGCTAGTGCTCGCGACTCCACGCGCAAATCCTACGTTCCTAGGGGCGCGACAGGTCAGCACGATAGACAGTCATGCGGTCGGAGCAGGAGCCCTTGGTCAACGGCGCCGACAACTACGAGGCCGGTCGGAGGAATTGGTGCCGCGAAGACGGTCCGCAAACCCTTTGATCTTGACGCTCACCGGCGCGCTCCTGCTGGCGGGTCCGTTCGTGGCGAGAACCGGCCGATGGGCATTCCGATGTACACCCGAAGCCGGAGAGCACGCGTGTTCGGCGGGCGGCGGGCGCGGGACGCGAAACTAGTCGGCGAGGGGCAGGGCCAACGCGAAGACGCTGCCTGCGTCCGAGCTGTTGTCGAGCCAAAGGCGCCCGCCGTGCCGTTCGGTCAGCCGCCGGCTGACGTGAAGACCCAGGCCTGATCCCGGGATAGCTCGCGTCCGCGACGTCCGGTAGTACGGTGCGAAGAGTCGGTCGCACTCGTCCGCCGGAACGCCGACGCCGTGGTCCCTCACGCGGACCTGCGCCTCGCGGCCGACGGTCGTCAGCGCGACTTCGATCGGCGTGCCTGGTGCGCTGTATTTCACCGCGTTGTTGAGCAGATTGTCGAGGATTTGCGCGATGCGCTCGGGGTCGGCTCGCACATGCGTCCAGTCGTCGGAATGATCGAACCTGAAGCGTGCCGTCTCTTCATACTCGTGCCGGCCGATGGCCTGGGTGACCGCGTCGCGCAGATCGAAGGTGACGACCTCGAGGCTCAGCCCATTCGTCTTGAGCCGTAGATAGTCCTGCACCCCGGCGATCAGCCGCGTCATCCGCTCGATCTGCCCAAAGGCGAGCTCCATGGCGGCGCGCCCACGCACCGGGTCCTTGAGCATGAGTTTGCGCGCGAGCTGCATCTGTCCGCTGATCGTGGCGAGCGGGGTCTTGAGCTCGTGGACCGCGGCGGTGAAGAAATCGATCCTCGCCCACTCGGCCGCGGATGGTCCGCTCGGGTCCGGGAAAACGACGATCGCGTCCGAGCTGGCGGGCGGCGGCGCTTGGACCGCGCCCTTGAGCGTCGCGAGGAACTCCTCGACCACGAAAGGCTTCGAAACGACGCCCACGAAACCGGCCTCCCGGCTGCGCGCGGAGATGCCCGCTCGTTCCTCCGCGAGCGCGTCCGCGTCGGCAGTGAACATGAGAACCGGCAGCGTGGGGTGGGCTCGCCGGATCGCGGCGGCATCCTGCCAGGACCGCGAGCGACCGGTGCGGCCCACCTCGCCGTCGAGGATCACGCACCTTGGGTCGAATCGATCGATCGCCCCGGCGATCTGATCGTGATTGGCGATGGTGACCGAGCGGTACCCGGCGTCGGCGAGGAGCGTCGCCACGAGCTTGCTGAGGACCACATCGTCCTCCACGAGCAGCACTGGCGTCGCCGCGAGATCGATGCTTTGTATGGCCATCCACTTCCTTTTGGTTGGGGAGCGTCTAAAGGCGGCCTCCCGGGGCGATAGTGCTGGGCAACCAAGCGGGCCACATGACGAATTCGTCATGCATGACGGATGACGGATTGTGCACTGCCTGCGCACCAAACCTGCCCCACAGGCGTGCCGAGTTTCCGCCGAGGCATCGGCGGCTCGCCCATGGACAGTTGGCCAGTGTTCGATGCTGTGCGCCCAGGCGCGGGACCTCGGTAGACAAACGCGACGGTTGGACGATCCAGAGAAGCCCGGCGAGATCCTTGCTCCACGCGGCAGACGCCGCTCGCCTGCAGAGCGCCCATCCTTCTTGGACGAACGCCACACCGCAGCCGCCCAGGTTCCATCCGGTGATCATGCCCCGAGACGCAGTCGAGTTCGCCTTTCGCGCCCGCGATCTCGGGAACGATGTCGTCAGCCCGGCGGTCGATCGTGGGAGCGAGTCCGATCCGGTCGCCGCCGTAAAAGATCTGGAGGCTAATGAGAAGAAGCCTCGTGGCGGAGGATTCGGGGAACTGAAGATGGCGCTGCCGAAAATGCCACGAAGCGCCGCCTGGTCGCCGCGATCGAAGGCGTCAAAGCCCAGTACTAGGTTGGCGACCTTTGCGGGCGACGATCCTCTCGGCTGCGAGCACGCACTCGCCCGCAACCACCAGGACGCAGACCAGGCGTACGGCTATGCCGTTACTGGCATCGTGACGATTTCGTCATGCGCTGTCTGCCAGGCGACGACCGGCGAGAAGCGCTGATGCGAAGACCCACGGAGGTCTACCCCGAAGCGGGCGCCGTCCCCGGCTGAAGCTGGTCGAAGATGGAAGCCGCCTCTTCGATGATCGAGCCGGACACATCTTTGGACATCGCGTATCGCACCACATTGCCCTTGGGTTAGCGATGATCGCGTCAGTCTCGCGCAGCACACGGAGACGCTGACTCGTCGCGGAGCGGCTACGGCCGATGACGTGGGCCAGTTCGCTGGCCGCGAGCGTGGTGTCGCGGAGCGCATGCATGATCTTGATGCGCGTCGGGTCGCAGAACGCATCCATTAGCGCGCATCCGCTTTTCATTGCGTGGCGTCAGCATCTGATGCTCGGCCGTCATCACGGCGACCGGATCGATCGGTCTGGGAATCTCGGTTGGCATGAGCCGTCCTAACTTTCGGGTGGCTCCGGGTGGGCACCCGGCGTCACCGAGCCGCCCGACCGCGCGCGCGTAACGCAGACCTACCCCTGGGGCGCTTTGAGGAAGCGGTAACCGACACCCAAGACCGTTTCGATGTAGCGAGGGCGATAGGGATTGTCCCGGAGCTTTCGCCGCAGGCTGCTGAGGTGGCGCGCGATCGTGTTGTTTCGGAATCGCGGGTCTGTGCGCCCGAGCGCGTCCGCGATCTCGCGGTAGCTGACCACCGTGCCGCTGCTCGCGGCGACGGTGTAAAGGAGGATGTGCTCGTCCGTTGAGAGCCGGATTTCGCGGCTGCCCTGACGGACGCGTTGGTGGAGCGCATCTATCTCAAGGTCGGCGGCCGCAACCGGAGCCACCCGGCGATTCGCCATAATTCGATTGCGCGGCAAATGCGACCAGCATGGATTTCGCAGGACCAACTCGCATGACGAACGCGTCATTTTAGGCCTGCGGCCGCGACTGGCAGGGCTCCTCGGCAGCCAGTTCTAGTTGCGCGGCGGACACAGCACCTTCGAGCTAGGCGCATCTCATGCTCGACGAAACCGCGGACGTCAGCTCTTGCACGTTGCTTGGCCCATCCATCTCGGCCCTCCGCAGCCGCCGTTCAACCTTGCCTCGCCCGTCACCCTCAGAGGGGCCAGTCCATGCTCCCTTCGAGCGAAGTTCCCAGCATGACGGTCTCGTCACGCCGGAAATCGCGGGTCCCCGGAGATCGCGGATCCCTTGGGACCGGTGTGCCCCGGCGGGCGGGTAGCCGGCTTAGTTGTCCTCGGCAGCGGAAGTGGTGACGAAGCGGTAGCCAGCACCCGGAACAGTCTCGATATAGCGGGGCTTATGCCAGTCGTTCTGAAGCTTCGCGCGGAGGGCACGCACGTGGCGGTCCACGACGTTGCTCTCGATCACGAAGTCGGTACCCCAAAGGGCGTCGAGGATCTGCTCGCGGGTGAGGACGCTCCCCGCGTTCGCCGCGAGAAGATAAAGCAGCGCCTGCTCGAGCGAGGTGAGGTGCAGCTCGTGTTCGCCGGCCAGGACCTTGCGGTTGAGGACATCGATCTCGAGGTCGCCGATGCGCAGCCGCGGCACGAGCTCCCCGGCGTTGCCGTGCGTCCGCCGAATCACCGCGCGGGCGCGGGCGACGAGGTCGTCCGGCACAAAGGGGATGCCGATGTAGTCGTCCGCACCGCGCTCGAAGGCTTCGAGCTTCCCACGAAGGTCGCTGCGCCGGGTGAGGGCGATCACACCGATCTGCCCTTGGGCGCGCGCCTCGTCGATGAGCTGAATCGCCCGCCCGGCGTCGATGTCGATGTTGACCACAAGGAGATGCGGCTTCCATTCCGCGATCGCGCGCTTCGCGTCGTCGACGGTCTCCGCGACCCGGCGTAGATAGGGCCCGTGGCGAAGTGTTAGGTCAACGGTGTTCGAGAGCGCCTTGTCGCCGATGACCAAGAGCGCGCGCACCGTGCGGTCAGATCGTCTTGCGGCCGGCTCGGCCGCACCCGCCTCCGCCATCGCGTGAATCTTACGCTGCGGTGTTCTCGTAAATGCGTACCCCGAGGTCGTGGCTGAGCGGCAGCGGCCAGCCGGAGGGGTCGCGCCCGACCCCTCGCGGGTCGTCGTAGCCACCTAGGAGCACCAAGAGACCGGCGTGTGTCCCGACCGGCGCTCCGATCCATACGAGGCCTACCGGCTTGCGCTTCGTCGCGTCTTCTGCCGTTCCCTCGCGAAGCATGACCGGCGGGGGACCGCCGGTGTTGATCCCAGATTCGGTCACGGCCAGCCGGAAGGACGAAGGCGGACTTTGCGATCGCTCGGTGATCCTCGGCACATAGTGTTTCGGCGCCGCCCAGCTCGAGACCAACGGTTCGAGGGCGGCGCGCTGCGCCGCACCGATCTCGGTCGGTTCTCCGGCGTGCACCGCCCTGAGCGTCGCGACGTCGCGTCGGTCGTCGATGCTCGTCAATAGCGGTATCGCGAGTTCGATCCCGCGCGTCGACCCCCCGATGATGCCCGCGGCGGTGTCGCGCAGATCTGCCGTGCGCAGCCGGAACTCGTCGAGCACAAGGAGCTGAATGGCGGCGGATGTTGGCATGTCTCGAACACTGATGCTTGGGGCCGCTTTTGTCATGACTTTGCCGTCACCTGTTGCTCATGACGATTTCGTCATGACTCGAGCAAGCAGGCGAGGGACGATTCGGCGACGCGGAGGGGAAGCTGAGGATTTCAATGGCCACATCGCTGACGCACGAGTCGACAAACGACGAGTGGTCTGAGCCACGCGACCTCGGTGCGCGTATGCACTGGAATCGCGCGGAGTTGCTATGGACGGTCTTTGGCCTCGTGCTACTCGCCACGTTCCTCTTCTTCGTGATTGAGGACTACCCGCTCCGGAGCCTCATCGCCGTCCGTTAGGGCGGCCCCCCGGCAACCCCGACCGTGGGATTGGGAACGGCCGCAAGCTTCTCAGTCCTCGCTGGCACAACTGCGATCACGAACATCGGTGCGACCACCATCGATCGAGATAAGGGAATTCACGACTTCGGGCCCGATAGCTTTCTGGCCCCGCGACCTCAGGGCCTGAGCCGGTACGTGCCGAGGTCACGAAGGATCGCCACGGTCGTGAGGGCAAGAGCCGCCAGTGCCGCGCCGATCAGGGTGAGATCCGAACTGAAGAGCTGAGCCACGCCTACGGATGCACCGGGCGGTGGGTGAGCAGTCGCGCGACACCGACGAAGACCGCCGCGCCGATCAAGGCGACGACGATTGTCCCGATCAGTCCGCTCCGCTCATCCGGCGATACGATCAAGACGAGGAGCCAGGCGCCGACGACACCGCCGATAAGCCCAGGATGTCACCGACGAGCCCGTAGCCGCTTGCCTTCATCACCAGCCCGGCGAGCCAGCCGGCGATGAGACCGATGACGAGCCAAGTGATGGGTTCCATGGCCCGAGTCTGGCCGTTCCGCGCCGCGTGCCATGACCGTACCGTCATGCGGACCCACGCTTCCTGACGGTACCGTCGACTCGTGCCAGACATCTGGTCCGTAGCCGGAGTCGCGCTGGGAACGATCGTCACAGGCTTCTGTGCGATCGGCTCGTTTGAGCGCGGCTCCGACAGCGTTCGCCGCCGATCCTGGATCGTTGAGCACGCCGCGCGAAGGCGGGCGCTCGTCGCCTCTCGCGCCATGCCGCGGCCCGCCACCCAGGGAGCCCTACCCAAAGCGAGCTGAGGGTGTGCGAAAGCTGGAGAGCTGTCGCCTGAGAACGTAATCGTTTGACCCCAATAGGCGGACGTCACGCGTAGTCAATTGCTCACTACGCCCCGAATCCAGTCAACGAACAATTCGGTGGCCCGATGCGCCCGGTCTTCGCGCTCCAGCCCAGATTAGGTCCCGACCCGTTGACCTTCGGTCATGCGGTCTTTGCGATGGGCAAATCGTTAGAGAGGCGTGATTGCGCCGATTAACGCGGGTCGGTGGAGCTGAGGGGGATCGAACCCCTGACCTCATGAGTGCGATTCATGCGCTCTCCCAGCTGAGCTACAGCCCCATAGGCGACGTCCGCAAACGTCCCGATAAGCGTACCCGACCACGCGATGACATATCAGCTCGCACGCGATCCGGCTCGGGCGAGCTCGCGGTCCACGATGCGCTCGACATCCGCGAGGTCGAACGGCTTCGTGATGGACGCGACCGCTCCGATCGACGCGGCCCACTCAGCGGCGTCGCGCGAGGCGCAGAAAGCGACGAGCGGCGCGCTGCCGTCACGCGCCCGGTATTGGCGGCTGAACTCGGTCCCGTCCATCTCAGGCATGAGCTTGTCGACGATGATCAGATCCGGCCGTTCACGGTCGGCGATCGCAAGCCCATCCCGGCCATTGCGTGCGCCGAGTGCCTCATGGCCAAACCCGCGCAGCGCCTCGAGGAGCAGCGACCGTATCTCGATATCGTCCTCGACGACGAGCACGCGTCCGCCGGACTTGACCTCAGGCACCGCGCGCTCGGGCTGCTCGGCCCCTCTTGCGAGGGTCAGCTTCGGCAAGCGGACGATGAAGGTCGCCCCCTCACCGGGCGTGGACTCTGCCCAGATGCGCCCGCCATGCCGCGCGACGATCTCGCGAGCGATGTAGAGACCGAGCCCGAGGCCCGCGATCCCGCGATCGTCGTGCGCCCGGTAAAAGCGCTCGAAGACCCGAGGGAGCCGGTCGCTCGCGATACCTGGTCCTTCGTCAGCGACCGAGAGCTCGAGCTCTTCGCCGGCGCCCGCCACACGCACGGCGACGGCGCCTCCAGCGGGGCTGAACTTTCGTGCGTTGTCGATGAGGTTGGTGAGGACCTCGTCGAACCTGACCGGATCAAGGTTGGCCCAGATGCCCGGCTCGACGTCGACGATCAAGCGATGCGAGCTGGCGATCTGCGCGGCGGTCGTCGTCTGACGCGCGAGCGCGGAGACGTCGGTCAGGACCGGGGACACGGACAGTGTCCCCGCCTGCAGCTGCGACGCATCGAGGAGCTGCCCGATGAGCGCCGCGAGGCGATCGGATTGCCGCACGATCGTCTCGAGCTCCTTGTGTATGTCCGCCGTGGCGTCGCGCTCGAGTGCACGCTGGGCGAGCTGCGCGTAACCACGGACGCTCGTCACCGGAGTTCGCAGCTCGTGAGTGGCGATCGAGAGGAACTCCTCGCGGAGGCGCGCGGCCTCCTCGGCGACCGTCCGGAGGCGGTGCTCGGTCGATCTGACCTGCTCTTCGGCGCGTTGACGGTCGACGATCGCGGCCGCGAGAGCGTCGGACGTGATCGCCGCGACGGTCATGAATGCCTGCAAGAACAACAGTGACGAGTTCACGTCGCCGCGCGCGAAGGGCCCGAAGCCGCGCAGGGTCCCCCAGTCCGCGATCGCGGCGACCAGCAGCAGGACCGCGGTCGTCTCTCGCGGACCGAACCGCGCTGCGGCCCAGACGAGCACCGGGAAGGTGAGGAAGGCGAGCGGCTCGCGGTTTATCGAAAGGTCTTGCGTCCCGCCGAACAGCAGGATTCCGCTACCGACCGTGGTGAAAGCGAGGGCCAGCTTCTCGACCGGCCGCGCGAGAATGCCCTGCCGGTCCGTCGCCCAAACGAGTATCGCCGGCGCGATAAGAAGCGCGCCGCCGAGATCGCCGAGCCACCACGTGAACCACACCGGTCCGAAGTCCGCCCACGACGCGAGCCCGAACAATCCGAGCGTCGTCGTGCCGATGGTCGCGCTCAGATTTGTCGCGAGGAGACCGGCGAGGAACGCGAACTTGAACACGTCGTATGGTCGCTCGAAGGCCCGTGGCCCATTCGCGAATCGACCAACGAGCCGCGCCGCGACGACGGCCTCGAGAGTATTCCCGATGGCGACCCCGATCGACGAGCCGATGCCGTACGTCGTCGACAAATTCACGAGGAACGCGCCGAGGAGGACGCCCGGCCACAGGCGAACGCCGAAGAGGAGCAGCGCCGCTATCGCGATCCCGGTCGGTGGCCACACGGCCGTCGTGCTCGAGTTGACGACCGCGAGACTCAGCCCGAGCTTGCCCGCAAGGACATAAAGGATGGCAAGACCGACGATGGCCGCAATGAGGCGCCCTCTGCGCAGGACGAACGGCGTCGCGGCCATGGCGGGCCGAGGGTAGGGCTATGCGATGCGCAGCACCACCGGCGCGTCTCCCCAGAGACGCTCGAGTCGATAGAGCTGCCGCTCCTCGGGCACGAACGCATGGACCACGACGTCGCCGAGGTCGATGAGGACCCATCGTCCCGCCGCGTAGCCTTCGATGCCGAGCGGCCGCCGGCCGGCCTCATCGGCCTTGTCCTTGACCGCGTCGGCGATCGCCTGCACTTGCCGCTCGCCTCGACCGGTGCAGATGACGAACAGGTCGGCGATCGTCGTCAGCTCGGACACGTTGAGGACGAGGATGTCCTCCGCCTTCTTGTCGCCCGCGGCGTCGACCACCACGTCAGCGAGCGCTCTCGGGGAGAGCTCGGTCATCGGTACAGCCGGTGCTCCTCGATGTATCGCAGTGCGGTCTCCATCACAAGGTAGCGCAGCGACTTTCTGCGGGCGGCACGCGCGCGCAACTCGCGCGAGCTGATGTCGAGCATCGGCGCGTCAAGTAGGTGCACCCCGTGGGGTGCATTCGGCGCGCCAGGACGGGCCGCGACCACGATCGTCGCCAGCGATCTGATCCGTTCGGGGTCCTTCCACTTGGCGAGCTCGGCGTACGCGTCGCTCCCGACGAGGAGGAAGAGCTCGCCTTGATCGCGCAGCGCTTGGAGCGTGTCGACCGTGTACGAGGGGCCGTCGCGGTCGAGCTCGATGCGGGAGATTGCGAAGCGGGGCTCGCCGGACGTGGATGCTTCGAGCATCGCCACTCGATCGGCCGCGTTCGCGACAGGCCCGTCTTCCTTGAGTGGTGATCTGCGCGCGGGAACGAACAGCAGCCGATCGAGACGGAGCTCGTCGAGCGCCGCGTTCGCGATCGCGAGATGTCCGATATGGACCGGATCGAACGTTCCGCCGAAGATCCCGATGCGGTTCACGTTTCTGGGCCGCGCTCGCGCCACTCGAGCTCGAGCGAGCCGATCCGTACTGTGTCGCCCTCCTTGGCGCCCTGCGCCCGCAGCTCGCGCTCGATCCCGGTGCGGACGAGCTGGTGCTGGAAGTACGCTGCGGCGTCCGGTGACTCCCAATCGATGCCCGATGCGAGCCGCTCGACGCGGTCACCGGTCACGCGGAACGCGCCGCCCTCGCGGCGCACCCGCCAGTCCTGCGCCCCGCCCGCGAATGCGATCCGCCGCTCTCGTGGAGCCGAAGGCGATGCGGTGACCTCGCGCGGCGGGCAGCGATCGAAGATCTCGCGGAGCAGATCGCCCACTCCTTCACGCGCGGCGGCTGATACGGTCACGCTGGCGATCCCCCGCGCGGACAGCGCCGACTCCAGCGCGGGAACCGCCGCACGAGCTTCCGCAAGGTCGATCTTGTTCAACGCGACGAGCTGTGGCCGATCGGCGAGGCCATGGCCATAGGCGGCGAGCTCGACGTCGATCGTGGCGATGTCCTCGAGGGGCTCGGGTCGCGCGGCGTCGACGACGTGCACGAGGAGGCGGGTGCGCTCGACGTGACGAAGGAACTCCTCGCCAAGGCCGGCGCCGTGGCTCGCGCCTTCGATGAGGCCGGGGATATCGGCGATCACGAGCTCGCGGTCATCCAATCGTGCGACGCCGAGGTTTGGCGACAGCGTGGTGAAGGGATAGTCGGCGATCTTGGGACGCGCGCTCGTGAGAGCCGCGAGGAGGGTCGACTTTCCGGCGTTCGGCAAGCCCGCGAGGCCGACGTCCGCGAGTAGCTTGAGCTCGAGATCGACCTCTCGGCGCTCGCCCTTACCGCCGTCCTCCGCGATCCGCGGCGCGCGCCGCGTGCTGGTCGCGAAACGCGCGTTGCCCTTCCCTGCCGCTCCGCCGCGCGCGAGAACGATCTCGTCGCCCGGCGTGACGAGGTCCGCGACGGTTTCGCCGGTGGTCCGGTCGATGACGAGCGTGCCCGGTGGGATGGCCAGCACACGATCCGCCCCGGAGCGACCGGTCCTGTTCCGTCCGCCACCCGACTGTCCAGGCTCGGCCTTGATCTCCTTGGTGAAGCGAAGATCGGCGAGCGTCCCGAGCTCGGGATCGACACGAAGCACGACGTCGCCGCCTCGACCGCCGTCGCCGCCATCGGGGCCGCCGCGCGGCACGTGGGCCTCGCGGCGGAACGAGATCACACCTCGACCGCCGTCGCCGGCCTTCAGGACGATCCGCGCGCGATCGACGAACACTGCTACTCCGTCCCGGCGCAGCCGGGCGCAGCAGGACGGTCGGGCGTGACGAAGTGACGCACGACCACCTATACGCGCGCGAGTGGACGGACGAGCGCTCCGATGCGCAGCTGCGGCGCGTCAGTGCGGATGCGATCGAGCGCGTTGGCGATCCCGATCGCGGGCTCCTCGGATCGCAGGAGCTCGATCGTTCGCTTGGGGTCGCAGGCCAGATCGCGAAGGATGAGCTGGCTTCCCGGGGGAAGCTCATCGGCGAGGTCGACGATCGCATCGAGCTCCTGACCGCGATCGGTGAGACCAGGCATGACCAGAATGACGAGCGCGAGCGCCACCTTTGCTCGGACCGCCGCGTCGATCGAGGTGCGCACGTCACCGAACCGGTAGCCCTGCGGCCCGTGCAGCCGCTCGTACGTCTCCGCGCGAGCGGACGCGAGGCGCACGGCGACAGAGTCGAGTCCGGCCGCGATCAGACGCCGCAGCGCCGCGGGGCTCGAGCCGTTGGTCTCGACGTGCAGGGTCCCCGTCGCGGTCCGAGCGCGGATCATCTCGAGCGCGGCCTCGAGCAGCCGCGCCGCAAGAAGCGGTTCGCCTTCGCATGCGCGTCCGAAGCTGACGAGGGTCCCGCCGGCCGCGAAGTGGCGAACCGCGACGGCGGCGATCTCATCCGCGGTCGGGTGGAACGCGGCAGCTTCCGTGGGCGCCGCGTCGACGTCGCCGCGGATCGACACCGGATCGGGCGGCCGTTCGTTCGCCGGAGCCGCGACCGGCAGCGCGCAATCGGCGACACCCGCGAACGCGTTCGCGGCGGCGCGGCATCGATAGTCGCGCGCGCAGCGCGCGAGCTGCCGCGCCAGTCGATTTCCTGGGAGCTCTCCGAGCACGACGCTGATGCGTGCGGGCAGATCCGGGTCGTCACGGAGATCGTTCGCCGTGGCGTCCGGATCGATAGGTGCCGCCGCGATCAGCAGATCACCGTTGGCATCGCCGGCCACCGCCGCGTACGCACGCGCCGCAAGCGCGGGCACCCGCTCGTCTTCCGCGTATGCCGGCAAGGCCGTCCGGAGCGATCCGAGCCGCGCGATGGCGGCGACGGCGAATCGAGCGGGTCCCAGCGGCCGCGGTCGGCCAGCGCGATCGATGCCCACGGCCTCACGCCCGGTGAGGGTGATGATCTCGGCCCCCCGCGAGAGGGGAGCTCCGCCCTCAAACGGTCGCACGCCGGCGCCGTCGATCATTGCGGGGGCGTAGTCCGCGACGAGCATGAGGCGTCCGGAGCGATCGCTGTGGACGGCAGAGAGCATGGGGCGAGGATATGGTGCGGGAAGGGGAGCGCTAGCTGATGCGGGTTAGAGGCTCAGGCAGTCGACGAACTGGTCGGCCTGCTTGCACTCCCAGTGGACGTGCGGCCCGGTGGTCACGCCGGTGAGGCCAATCGCGGCGATGATCTGGCCGCGCGCGACCTGCTGACCGACGCTCACGTACACCGCGCTCGTGTGGTAGTAGCAGCTCTGGAGATTGCCGGCGTGCTGCACGCACACCCGCAGACCGCCCACGGCGACCCAACCGGTCGCGGTCACGACGCCGTCGTCCGAGGCGCCGATCCCGGTGCCGTACGGTGCCGCGACGTCGGTGCCGGTGTGGCCCCACCAGAAGTACTGCGTGATCACGCCGGCGACGGGCCAGGAGAGGCTTCCGAACCGCGGATGATTCGCGACCTGGGAAGGCCCGGCGAGGATCGCGGTCGCGACGCGGACGGGATCCCTGAGGGCGGGCAGCTGTGCGCCGCGAACGAAGATCAGCTGGCCGGGTCCGAAGTGCTCTGGCTCGAAGTACAGGCGGTTGTAGGACATGATCACCGACGGATCGACTTTGAACCGCACGGCGACCGAATCAACCGTATCGCCGTCGGCGACCGTGTAGAGAGCGCCTTCCGCGGGCGGGACCCTGAGGTTCTGGCCGATCTGCAGCGAGTGCGAGTCGCTGATGCCGTTCGCGAAGGCCATCGCCTCGACCGAGACGTCGTAGAAGTTCGCCATCGTCGCGAGCGTGTCGCCTTCGTGCACGGTGACCTGCTGGATCGGACGCGCACCCTCAGCGTTCGCGGTGACCGGGTTGCGGCTCGCGGAGATCGTGCCCCCGCGCGCCGCCGGCTGCGCCCGGCCCGCATCCGTGGCGGTCTGAGCGCTCACCGCCACCGACGGCACGATGTCGGTGCTCGCCCGCGTCGCGGCCGTCGCCGCGAAGGGAAGCGAAAGCACGAGGACGGCAACGGCGGTGTTGAGTGCGAGCCGTAGCCCGCGCACCCCGACAAGCCCCGCGACGTACGAGGCGATGCCTTCGAGGGCCGAGAGCGAGAGGCCGCGCGCGAGTCCACCTGTCCGGCTGAACCGCGCGCCTACGAGGAGAGCATTGCGCTGGAGGATCCGCTTCGCGCTTGGTGTGGCCTGAGGCCGGCGGGGCGTGTGTCCCAAGTGAAAGCCTTCCCTCCCGGTGTTGTGGCCAGTGGCGGCCTGGTGCGCGCTCTATCCCTTCGCTCACCACTCGAGCCGGCGTCCGGTCGAGTCTCCCAGCGAATCGCCATGTACGAATTTCGTACTGACGTCGTGGGAGGTACGCACCGTAACCCGCAGCCAACGGATGTGTCAACCACGCAACGTGGTAGCGACAACCGGGGGATCGGTGGACGAACGGTGTCGGTTTGCTCGGTCCTACTGCGCTCAATACGCTAGGTTTTGGTGCCCGACTACAGCGCCTCCTATCTCTATGTGTTCGCCTTCTTCACCATAGGAGCGCTCTTCGTGACCGGCCTGTTGACTCTCGCCAGGCTCGTCGCGCCCAAGAAGGTGACCCCAGAGAAGCTCCGCACGTACGAATCGGGCGAGGAGCCGATCGGCCAGGCATGGGGCCGCTACCCGACGCACTTCTACGTGTTCGCGTTGCTGTTCGTGGTCTTCGACGTCGAGGTGATCTTCCTCTTCCCCTGGGCCGTCCTCTTCCGCCAGCTCGGAGGGGCTGGGCTCGTCGAGATGGTGATCTTCATCGCGATCCTCGCGGTCGGGCTGTACTACGCGTGGAAGAAGGACGCGCTCAATTGGTACTGACCGCACCCCGGCCGACGATCGACCTCGCGGCGGTCCGGTCGCACGTCGCGGCGAAGCTCGGCAATAAGGCGAGCGTCACGATCCTTCACGACATGCTCGTGATCGACGTCGACCGTGCGTCGCTGGTCGAGGTCGCTCGGTTCGTTCGCGATGATCCGCGCACCCGCTGCGATCTCTACTCGGTCAACGCGGGCGTCGACACCGGAACAGAGCTGCGCTCGGTCACCTTCGTGCGCGGCACGGCGACGAAGGTCTTCGTGATGCTCCGCACGACCTGCACGGAGCTCGATCCACACATCCCCTCGCTCGCCGGCGTATGGCCGTCCGCGAACTGGTGCGAGCGCGAGACCTACGACATGTTCGGTATCGAGTTCGACGATCATCCCGATCTGCGCCGGGTCTTCCTCGAGGAGAGCTTCCCCGGTCATCCGCTCCGCAAATCGTTCCTGCCGCCGCGTAGCGACGCGCGCGGGGGTTAGCGCCATGCCGATCGGTCCCTTCGGTCTCGATCCGGTGATCTGGGCGCCGCTGCGCCTGGTGATCGCGGTGGGGCTGGCGCTCTTCCTCATCCTCAACGGCGCGCTTCTGCAGATCTATCTCGAGCGCAAGATCCAGGCGATCATCCAGGACCGCCTCGGTCCCTACCATGTGGGCCCGTTCGGTCTGCTCCAAACCTTCGCCGACGCGCTCAAGCTCATCGCCAAGGAGGACGTGCGTCCGAGCGCGACCGACGCCTGGTTCTTTGTCGCCGCGCCGGCGCTCGTCTTTTGCCCGATGCTCGCCTCGTGGCTGGTCCTGCCGTTCGCGTACGACATCACCGGCGCGGATCTCAACATCGGGCTGCTCTACCTGACGACGCTCGGCTCCATGACGGTGCTCGGGATCGTCATCGCCGGATGGGCGTCCAACAACAAGTACGCGCTCGTCGGTGGCCTGCGCTCCGCGGGTCAGCTCATCTCGTACGAGATCCCGCAGATCCTCGCGCTCGTCACCGTCGCGCTCGTGGTCGGATCGCTGTCGATGCGGACGATCACCGCCTCGCAGCCGGGCCCGCTCGTCAACGTCCTCGTTCTGCCGTTCAGCTTCCTCGTGTACTTCATCGCGGCGCTCGCCGAGACGAACCGCACGCCGTTCGACTTGCCCGAGGCGGAGTCCGAGCTCGTCGCGGGCTGGCTCACTGAGTACTCGGGCATGCGCTGGGGGACGATGCTCGCGCTCTCGGAGTACGGGAACGTCACCGTGGTGTGCTCGATCATCGTGACGCTCTGGTTCGGGGGCTGGCAGGGACCCGGGGTGGACGCGCTTCCACTCCTCGGCGTGGTCTGGTTCACGCTCAAGGTCTACGCCTTCATCCTCGCGTTCATGTGGATCCGCGCGACGCTGCCCCGCCTGCGGATCGATCAGCTCATGAGCTTCTGCTGGAAAGGCCTCATCCCGGTCTCGCTGCTCAACATCCTCGTCGTGGCGACGCTCGCGCTCGCCTTCCCCTCGAGCCGCGTACCAATCGCGATCGCCAACTGGCTGCTCGTCGTCGCGTTCGTCGCGGGCATCCCGTTCGTACAGCGGCGGCGCCTTGCGGCCCTGCGCGCGCGAGCGCGCGCGACCGCGCAGCCGGTGCGCGCCGCCAGCTAGGGGCCGATGACCTTCGACTTCGTCGAGCCGATCGTCTTCGCGATGCTCTCCGTCGGGGTGATCGCGGCAGGGGCGGCGGTCGTCCTCATCAACCGCATCACCGCGGCCGCGTTGCTGATGGCCTTCACCTTCCTCTGCATGGCGGGAATGTTCGTGCTGCTCGGTGCGGAGACGATCGCCGCGTTCCAGGTCCTCATCTATGTCGGGGCCATCACGGTGTTGATCCTCTACGGAGTCATGTTCACGAAGTCCGGCGATCGGCCGTATGCGCTCTTCTTCCAGCATCAGACACCAATCGCCGCCATCTTCGTCGCGGCCATCGCGATCCCGGTGCTCCTTCTGGCGTTCTCGTTCAATGCGCCGGCGCCGCCGCCCCGTGGCGGCGATCTCCCGGGGCTCGCGACGAGCGTGTTCACCGATTTCGCATTCCCCTTCGAGATCGCGTCCGTTCTGCTCCTCGCCGCGATGGTCGGCGCGATCGTGCTCACCAAGCGCGACGAAGCTGAAGGCGCAGACACGCGGCGGCGCGAGCGTCGATGATCCCGCTGGGCGCGTACATCTTCGTATCCGCTGTCCTCTTCTTCATCGGTTGCGCTGGGGTATTGGTCCGCCGGAACGCCGTCGTGATCCTCATGTGCGTGGAGCTCATGCTCAATGCGGCGAACCTCGCGTTCGTGGCGTTCTCGCGACGCTATGGCGCGATCGACGAGCGCGGCAGCGTCTTCGTCGTATTCGTGTTCGTGATCGCGGCGGCCGAGGTTGCCGTCGGTCTCGGCATCGTCCTCTCGGCTTACCGCAACCGCCCCGTCGTCGACGTGGACGAGATCCACGCAATGAAGGGATAGGGTCGTGATCGATCAGGTCTGGCTCATCCCGGCGTTCCCGCTCGCGGCGTTCCTCATCACCGGCTTCTTCGGCCGGCGGTGGCTCCGCGTGTGGTCGGGCTGGATCGCATCGGCCGCGGTGGGCGCGTCGGCGATCGTCGCGATCGGCGTGCTGCTCGAAGTGATCGGCGGCCGCGAGCGCACCGTGGTCGCGCTCTACCGTTGGATCGGCGTCGGCGACTTCCAGGTGAACGTGGCCGCGCTCGTCGACCCTCTGTCCGCGGTCATGCTCACGGTCGTCACCGTCGTCTCGTTCCTGATCTTCGTGTACTCGAACGGCTACATGGCGCACGACCACGGTCTGCCGCGGTTCTTCACGTGGCTGTCGCTCTTCGTCTTCGCGATGCTCATCCTGGTCATGGCCGACAACTACCTCCTGATGTTCGTCGGCTGGGAGGGCGTCGGCCTCTGCAGCTACCTACTGATCGGCTTCTGGTTCGAGCGGCCCGAGCCGTACTTCGCGGCGAAGAAGGCGTTCGTCATGAACCGGATCGGCGACTGGGGGTACACGATCGGGATCATCACGACCTTCCTCGTCTTCGGCTCGATGAACTATCTCGACATATTTCGCCGCCTCGAGGCGAACGCCCCATCGCAGAGCGCGCTCACGATCATCTGCCTCGCGCTCTTCTTCGGCGCGACCGGCAAGTCCGCGCAGCTCCCGCTCTACTCATGGCTCCCCGACGCGATGGAAGGGCCCACTCCGGTCTCCGCCCTCATCCATGCCGCGACGATGGTCACCTCGGGCGTGTATCTCGTGGCCCGCTCGATGCCGCTCTTCGCCGCAGCGGGCCCATCGCTCGCGGTGGTCGGAGTCGTCGGCGCCATCACGGCCATCTTCGCGGCCACGGTCGCCCTCGTGCAGATCGACATCAAGCGGGTCATGGCGTACTCGACCGTGAGCCAGCTCGGATACATGTTCCTCGCCCTCGGCGTCGGTGCGCCCGCGGCCGCGATCTTCCACCTTGCCACGCACGCCTTCTTCAAGGCGCTGCTCTTCCTCGGGTCTGGCTCGGTGATCCATGCGGTCGACGGCGTACAGGACATGCGACGAATGGGCGGGCTGCGACCGAAGATGCCGATCACGTACTGGACGATGGTGATCGCGGGAGGCGCGCTCGCGGCGCTGCCTCCGCTCGCGGGCTTCTGGTCTAAGGACGAGATCGTCGGCGCCGCGTTCAGCAACGGCTATCCGATCCTCTGGCTGGTCGGTCTCTTCACCGGCGGGCTTACCGCGTTCTATATCGCCCGCGCGATATGGCTCACCTTCCACGGGCAGCCGCGCGACCCGCATCTCTTCGAACATGCGCACGAATCGCCGCGCGTCATGACCGTCCCGCTGCTCGCGCTCGCCGTCGGGACGGTGCTCGCGGGCGCCATCGGCATACCGCCCGATCAAGGATTCATCCACTCGTTCCTCGCGCCGTCGGTCGAGACGGGTGCCGCGGAGCACGTACCACCCCTGGGTACGATCGTGTTCCTCGCGCTCGCGTCGGTGGTCGCCTCGGTCATCGGGATCGCGATCTCGCTTTCGATGTACGCGCGCGGCCGGCCCGACCCTGCGGCGGTCGCGCGCGCTTCTGGTCCCTACTACCGGATCCTCGTGAACAAGTACTACGTCGACGAGCTCTACGACCATCGCTTCGTCGATGTGGCTCGTGCGGTCGCCGGCGCGTCCTGGGCCTTCGATGTCCACATCATCGACGGCCTCGCGAACCGGGTCGGGTGGGCCCTCGCGTTGGGCGGCGCCGGTCTGCGTCGCGCTCAGACCGGGATCGTTGGTAACTACGCCCTCACGATCGTCGCCGGCCTGCTCCTGGTGCTCGTCGCGTACGGCGGCTACGCGGCGGGGGTCTTCGGACGATGACCCACGTCCTCTCGCTCCTCGTCGTCATCCCGCTCGCCGGCCTCATTCCGCTCTTCCTCTTCCGGCGAGACGAGCGCGCGGTCAAGCAGGTCGCGATCACGACCACCGCCGTCGAGCTCGCCGTGTCGCTCTGGATGCTCTCGCAGTTCCACGTCGGCGAGGCGGGTTTCCAGCTGACCGAACGTGTCGACTGGCTGCCGAGCCTCGGGATCACCTACTTCCTGGGCGTCGACGGGATCTCCGTACTGCTCGTCCCGATGACGACGCTGCTGACCTTCATCTCCGTCCTGTACTCGAGCGGCGGCGCGATCAAGACGCGGGTCACGGAGTTCATGGCCTCATTCCTCCTGCTCGAGATCGGCATGGTCGGGGTCTTCATCGCGCTCGACCTTTTCCTCTTCTATGTGTTCTTCGAGCTGATGCTCCTGCCGATGTACTTGATCATCGGGGTGTGGGGTGGCCCGCGGCGCATCTACTCGACCCTTAAGTTCGTTCTGTTCACCCTTGCGGGGTCGCTCCTCATGCTCGTGGGCATCGTCGCCGTCTACCTCGCGTCCGCCGATGCATCGGGCGCGCGCACGCTGTCGCTGCCCGACCTCATCGAGGCTCGCGGCCGTTTCTCCGCGGACTTCCAGTTCTGGGTGTTCCTGGCGTTCGCACTGGCGTTCGCGATCAAGATGCCCATGGTCCCGTTCCACACCTGGCTCCCCGATGCGCACGTCGAAGCTCCGACCGCTGGCTCGGTGGTGCTCGCGGGAGTGCTTCTCAAGGCCGGCGGCTACGGGTTCCTGCGCTTCGCGCTTCCCCTGTTTCCATTCGGCGTGCAGGCATGGCTGCCGCTCCTCATCCTCCTGTCGGTGGTCGCCATCGTCTACGGCGCGATCGTCTCTGCGGTGCAGAAGGATCTCAAGAAGCTCGTCGCGTATTCGTCGGTCGCCCACATGGGGTTCGTGACGCTCGGCATCTTCGTGCTCAACCTGCAGGGCGGCGTCGGGGCGGTCCTGCAGATGCTCAACCATGGCTTCGTGACCGGAGCCCTCTTCCTTTTCGTCGGCATCCAGTACGAAAAGACCCACCGCCGCCAGATCGCCGACCTCGGCGGGCTCGCGAACATGTGGCCGCTCTACACGACGTTCTTCGGCGTGTTCGTGCTCGCATCGCTGGGGCTTCCTGGCCTCAACGGCTTCGTCGGCGAGTTCCTCGTGCTCCTGGGCACATTCCGCTTCTCGGGAGTGCCGCTCGGCGGGCTCTTTTGGGGGCCGCTCGCCGCGACCGGCGTGATCCTCGCGGCGGTCTATCTCCTCTGGATGTTCCAGCGCGTGATGTATGGCCCCGTCCGCGAGGCCTACAAGCTCCTGCCGGACATGACGCCCCTCGAGGTCGCCTGCGCGGTGCCGCTGCTCGCGATGACCGTGATCCTCGGCGTCGCTCCGCAGCCCTTCATCTCGATCATCGAGCCGTCGCTCGACCAGGTTGTGCGTCTCGCCACCGACCCCTCCTTCACGGTGCTCGCCGCCAGATGAGGGAGCGGGAGCGATGAACGACGTGGCAGCCGTCTACCCTGAGATCCTCGTCACCGTCGTTGCGGTCGTCGTCCTCATGGCCGACGCCACCCTCGAGCGGCGCCTCGCGGCGCTCTTGCTGCCGGTGATCACGATTGCGGGGCTCGTCGCCGCGCTCGCGTCGGTCTTCTACGTCGTGCCTGCCGGTCAGTACTTCCGCGGCTTCGTCACGATCGACGCGTTCACTTCTTTCTTCCGCGCGGTCTTCATCCTTCTCGCGATCTTCGCGGTGGCCGTCTCGCCCGCGTACCTCGCGCGCCGTGCGGTGCCACCAGGCGAGTTCTACGCGATCATCCTGTTCTCGACGGTGGGCGCGATGACGATCGCGCTTTCGGCCGACCTGATCACCCTCTTCATCGGCCTCGAGACCATGACGATCCCGATCTACGTCCTCGCCGGCATCCAGCGATCGGACCGGTTCGCCAACGAGGCCGCGCTCAAGTACTTCCTCCTCGGAGCCTTCAGCTCGGCGCTCCTCCTTTACGGGTTCGCGTGGCTCTACGGCATCACCAAGTCGACCGACTTCGCGACGATCACCGGCGTCCTTGCCGCGCAAGGCGTGGCGAATGGCCAGACCATCGTGGCCCTGGGTCTGGTGACGGTCGGGCTCGGGTTCAAGGCCGCGATCGTTCCATTCCACCAGTGGACGCCGGACGCGTACGACGGCGCGCCCACCCCGGCCACCGCGTTCATGTCCGTTGGTCCGAAGGCCGCGGCGTTCGCGGCGATCCTGCGCGTGCTCGTCGGCGCGATGGGCCCGCTCGGGGTCGACTGGGGCGCCGTCCTCGCGATCCTCGCCGCCGTGACGATGACCGCCGGCAACGTCGTCGCGCTCGCCCAAACGAACGTGAAGCGCATGCTCGCGTACTCGAGCATCGCGCATACCGGGTACATCCTCGCCGCGGTCGCGGCATCGAAGGCCGGCGCCAGCGCGAGCGCGGCCGTCCTCTTCTACGTGTTCGCCTATGGGCTCATGAATCTCGGCGCCTTTGCCTGCCTTCTCTATTTCGATCTCGAGGGAACGCGCGGCGCGACGCTCGAAGACCTGAACGGCTTCGGGCGCCGCGAGCCCGCGGGAGCCCTCGCGCTCTTCATCTTCCTGATCTCGCTCACCGGGATCCCGCCGACCATTGGGTTCGTCGCCAAGTTCGTGGTCATCCAGCCGGTGCTCGACGCCGGCCTCGCGTGGCTTGCGGTGGTGATCGCACTGAACGCGGTACTCGCGGCCTTCTATTACCTGCGCGTGGTCGTGCGCATGTACATGTACGACCCGAGCGAGAAGGTCCCTCGGCTCGCGAACACAGGCGCCCTCTCCGCGGGATTGACGGTCGCGTCGCTCGCCGTGCTCGTTCTCGGCATCCTGCCGAACTCGCTGTACGAGTGGGCGCGGCAGGCCGCCCTTCCCCTGGTGCGCTAGGCCTGCGAGGGCAAGAGCCGCTCGCCGAACCAACCTGCGACCGCCCCGATCACGACCGCGATCGCGAGCGGTGCGAGGACTTCCGGGAAACGCAGCGAGATGAGCGCGTTGAATTCCTCGATGGGCGGGGATTGCGGGCGAAATGCTTGATGGAGCTGCGTCGCGAGGATGCTCCCGATGAAGAGCGAGAAGAGCAGCGCGCTCGGCGCCGCGATGATGCCGCCGCGTCCCGCGATCAGCCCCGAGCACACGAGGATCGCGCCTGCGACCGCGAGCAGGATGACCGGCGGGACCGGAAGCGGCTCGGTGAGCGCCCACCAGAAGGCCAGGCCGACCGCGCTCGCCGCGATCGACGCGAAGACGCGCGGCCAGCTCATCTGGTGGCCAGCGCGCGCGAGCGGAGCCAGCTCCCGAGCGCGCCCGCGAGTGCGCCCAGGAACGCGTACGGGGCGATCACGAGGAGGAGGCCGGTCTCGGCGGTCAGGTAATCCACGACGTCGGTCGGGCCGACGCTCCGAATCTCGCTCACGATCCCGGCGAGCGCGGCGCCGACGACGACCGAGAGACCACCCGCGAGCCAGCCGCGCCTTCCAGCGAAGAAGCCGGCGCCCATCGCCGCGAAACAGAGATAGGCGACCGCGAGGATCGCTGGGACGTTCGCCTCGAGATACGGGACGATCTGCACGACGCCCGCCGCCATGACCGCGATCGCGAAGCGCACTCAGGCGACGGTCGCGAAGGCGTGGTCGGCCTGATTGAGCGGCGTGACGCTTCCATCGTCGTCGATGATCGCGATGTCCTCGATCCGCACGCCGAAGCGCCCCTCGAGATAGATGCCCGGCTCGATCGAGAAAGCCATGCCTGGCTCGAGCAGCTCGCGGTTGCCGCGGACCAGGTACGGATGCTCGTGCCCTTCTAGGCCGATGCCATGGCCGGTGCGGTGGATGAAGAAGCGCCCGTATCCCGCCTCATCGATGACCGCGCGGGACGCCGCGTCCACCGACTCTGCAGTGGCGCCCTCCCGTGCTGCTGCGTAGCCGGCCTCCTGGGAACGGCGCACCACGTCGTGCACGCGCTGCTGCTCGCGGTCGATGCTCGCGCCGACGTGCACCGTGCGCGTGATATCTGAGCGATAGCCCTTGCGGCCGCCGCCGAAGTCGAGCACGACCGTGTCGCCGGGGCTGATGCGCCGCTGTCCGGTGTCGTGATGCGGCGATGCGCCGTTCGGGCCGGAGCCGACGATCGTGAAGTTGACTTCGTCGTGCCCCTCGGCTCGGAGCAGACCTGCGAGGCAGTCGCCGATCTCGCGCTCGGTCCGCCCCGCGAAGGGTTCTGAGAGCACGCGCACGTATGCGCGGTCAGCCGCCTCGGACGCGGCACGGAGGGCCGCGCGTTCGTAGCCGTCCTTTCGCGCGCGCAGCTCGCGCGTGATCTCGGAAGCGACGCGGAGCCGGCGACCGCTTAGCGCCGCCTCGAGTGGCAGCACGAACGCCGCCCACATCTGGTCGGCGATCGCGATGTCGCCGGGGCGATCACCGGCGAGTCGGGCCGCGAGCGCGAAGGGGTCGTCGGTCTCGCTCCAGCTCACGCGCTCGAGATCGGGCGCGCTCTCGGCCAGGCGCGGCGCCTCGAGCTCGGGACAGACGACCATCGCGCGGCCGTCGGCCCGCAGCACGAGACAGGTCAGCCGCTCGCTTGGGAACACCTGGTACCCGGTGAGGTAGAAGAGATCGGGCCCTGGGCTCAGGAGAAGTGCGGCGCACCCACGCGCGGCGAGCTTCGCGGTGGCGCGATCACGACGATCCCTGAAGCTCGGTCGTTCGGTCGGCATTCGTCCTGCACCGGAGCATACCGATGGCTCGACCGATCATCGCCGCGGCCGGCGCGGCGCTGCTCATCGCGGGAATCCTGCTCTTTGTCGCGGGCGAGCATCAGAATTCGGAATCTGTCGCGCCTCTTGCGACTCCGGTCCCGAGCGCGACGGGAATTCTCGGTGCGACCGCGACCCCGGTTCCGACGAACCCGCCGATCTCGGACGGCTACCGGATCCAGATCCCGCGCCTCGCCATCGATCTGCCGATCGCGGAGGGAGATATCGAGCGCGACGTCGTTGTGCAGCAGACCCCGGAGAACTTCGCGTTCCATCTTCCGGGGACGGCCATACCCGGCATGGGAGGCAATGCCTACCTGTACGCGCATGCGCGCCGCGGGATGTTCCTCGCGCTCTGGAACGCGCATGTCGGCGACGAGGTCTTCGTGAGCACACCCGATGGACTTGCGCTCAAGTACGTGGTGCGTGAGATCCACCCGCGAGTGGCACCTGAGGACACGAGCTGGATCGACCCGACGCCGACCGAACGGCTCACGCTGCAGACATCGACCGGGCCGAGTCGCAGCGACCCGCGATTCGTCGTCATCGCCACGCCGGCCTAGCGAGTGGCTAGAGCCGCGGCCTTACGCCGCGTAACGACTTCGTATCGCGAGAAACTTGACCAAGGGAGCGACCGCTCGCCACGCACGCAATGTCGGCGAGCCTCTTCCGTGTTCACGAAATCGACACACGGTGGAATCGGTCCTGCACGCGGTCGCGACCCGTGGTCCGGGAACCACTGGTGCGCGCTGGCATCGCCGCGTTCGCGTTCGCGTTGGCCGTCCCTTTCGTCGGGCCGAGCCATGAAACTGCGCCGCGCCCGGTGACCGTCGCGTCCGCATTCGAGGTCGAAAGCTTCCAGGGGATCGCCCGCGGCCCGCGCCCGATCCAAGACCTCTCGCAACCAGAAGCGGTCGCAGGGGTCGAGACCGGGCCGGCACCGCGACCAACCGCGGAGCCGGCCCCGGAACCGCCGCTCGCGCCGACGCCCCGGCCCGCGGTGAAGACCGCAGCCCCGCAGCCGGTCGTGCTTCCGTCGCTCGAGCCACCTTCGACCGGCGGGATCGTGATCGCCAGCTGGTATGGGCCCGGCTTCTACGGCAACCGGACCGCCTGCGGGCAGACCTATTCGCAGGCGATCCTCGGCGTCGCGCACCGCACGCTGCCCTGCGGGACGCTGGTGACGCTCACCTACGGCGCGCACAGCGTGACCGTGCCGGTGATCGACCGTGGTCCGTTCGTCGCCGGGCGTTCGCTCGATCTGTCGTACGCGACGAAGCTCGTCCTCGGCTGCCCCGATCTCTGCACGCTTTCGATGCGCCTCGGGCAATGACTGTCCTCCGATCGTCCGCCTGACCGGCAGGGCCCTCGCCGGACGGGCGAGCGGTGGCATGGGACTTGCAGCCTTCTCTCGGCGCCTAGCTCACCTAGCACACGGCCGACGATCGGCGGGAGGAGTGTCTGCGATGACCCGGAACAAAGGCGCGATGACTGTGGCCGAGGCAGGCCGACGCGGCGGTGCGACGACCGCGCAACGACACGGACCGGAGTTCTACGAGCAGATCGGAAAGAAGGGCGGCAAGACCACCGCGCAGCGGCACGGCTCCGACTTCTACGAGCAGATCGGCAAACAGGGCGGACAGAAAGTAAAAGAGCTTTACGGCCCTCGGTTCTATGGACGCATCGGCAAGATCGGCGGCGACACGGTCTCGGAGAAATATGGACACGAGCACTTCGAAGAGATCGGCAAGAAGGGTGGACAGAAAGTCGCGGAGCTCATCGCGAGAGGCAGGCAGGCGTCATAACGACCTATATCGACGGCACGCAGAGCGAGCGAGGAAGCGCGCGTGAGCGCACGAAACGCGCTTTCGATCCGATTCCGATCACGATCCACCCGCGTTTCCCATTGACACGTCTTGGCCCCGACCTATCGTCGGCCGCTGTACGCGGAAATCGCGCTCTGCGGCCCCCGTGTACCGATGAGCGGACGACCGGCGTGGTCGTAGAGGGAAGGGTCGTGGACGACATCACGGCGCCACTCGTGGCCGTGGAGTGGGAGGACATCACCGCCTACTCGCGGACTGCGCTCCCGGATGACTTCGAGCCATACCGGCTGCGCAAGCTGACATGTGGACTTCTGTGGAAGGACACCCCCGAGTACATCGTCGTCGTCGGCGACTATGACATCAGCAACGAAGGCCGTGACTACCGGCACAACGACTTCCACATCATTCCACGCGGTGTGATCCGTCGTCTGACATATCTGCGCGAGGGCACCGCGCCGCTCGTGTCCCTCGAAGTCGAAGCAAGCTGACCGCTCGCTAAAGACAAACTAAGAACTCGCGCCGCCGCCTCCCCGGGGCGCAACCGCCGACCTCCGGCATGCGTATCAACGGATACGGAAACCGGCATGGCCTCTGCGCGGTATTGGAACAAAGGATCGACCCGAGCCGTTTTTCCGGGTGGAGGAATCGCGTGATGGCCCTTCGAGCTGAGCTCTATTGCTACTTCTGCGGCCACGGCCTTGGCGAGGTGCTCGTGCCCACGAGCGCACGCCGGCCGACGGTCGAGCAGCTTCGTGCCGCCTACGAGAAGTTGGGCGGCGGCGAGCACCCGATCTGGAACGGTAGCGACCAGCCGCTCTGCCCGCGTTGCGGGGGACAGCTCTTCCTCGAGCGGTTCGAGCACGAGGTCGTCCGCTCGTCCGAGCGCCGCGCCCTCAAGCGCGCCAGCTAACGCGGCGCAAGCGCCGTCCGCTCACTCTTGAGTGGACGGACGACGTCCCGCCTCGGTCGTGCTCGGCGTACTCGCGGGGTACGCGCTTTCGCGCGGGATCATCGAGCGTCGCGAGGCGGCGGGCGGGCTGACCGATCGGCAGCGCGAGATCCTCGCCGCCGTCGCGGCGGGGCGTACCACCAAAGAGATCGCGCTCGAGCTCGGCATCACCCCTGCGAGCGTGAACACCCACATACGTCGCGCGCGCGTGACGCTTGGCGTACCGACGCGTGCGGCTGCGGCGGTCCTCGTGTGGGGTCAGGCGGTGACGGCCCCCGCGAGGCCCAGCGCCTCCGCCCTGTCGTCGAGAGCGCGCACCACCTCGGTCACGAGGTCGTCGAACGGCACGCCGAGGTCGTCCGCTCCACGCAGCATCATCTCGCGGCTCACCGCGCGCGCGAACGCCTTGTCCTTCATCTTCTTGCGCACCGATGCGGCATCGACGTCGCGGACCGCTCTTGATGGTTTCACCAGCGCGACCGCCGTGACAAAGCCGCAAAGCTCGTCCACCGCGTAGAGCGTCTTCTCCAGCGCCGTGACCCGAGGGATGCCGGTATGGTCGCCGTGGCTCTGGATCGCATGCACGATCGTCCCCGGAACGCCGGCCTGCTCCAGGAGCGGCTTGCCGTTCTGGGGATGGCCTTCGGGATCGCGCTCGTAGTCGAAGTCATGGAGGAGGCCGGCGATCGCCCACATCTCTTCGTTCTCACCGTACTTCTGAGCGAACCGACGCATCGCGGCTTCGACCGCGAGCCCATGCTTGCGGAGGCTCTCCGACTTCGTGTGTTCGCAAAGGATCGCCCACGCCTCGTCTCGGATCACGAGCTGCACCTCCCCTCGATGGCATCCTAAGACCCGAGCTACCGCTCGGCCTGACAGCGAGAGTGAGCTAGCGTCGGACCGTGACCGGGTGCGGATGCCTTGTGGTGATCGCCGCGATCGTGGCCCTCCTGGTGATCTTCGTTCGCGGCTCTTTCGATTCGGGCGAGCCGATCGCGCAGGCCGTCGCGCTCAGCGCCGTCGCGCTCGCGTTACAGCGGAGGTGCGGGGTACGGGCCGCGGACCACCTCGTACGCGCGCGCGGCGCGTAGGACAGCGGCCTCGTCCCACATCCGCCCCGCGAATTGCAGACCGACCGGGATTCCATCGTCGGTCAGGCCGCATGGGACCGAGATCGCGGGCTGCCCCGTCAGGTCGAAGACCCTGGTGATCCGGGTCCACTCGCTTGGCCGGCCGACGACCTTCGCCTCTTCGATGGTCCAGGCGCGCGACGGCACTGTCGGCATCGCCAGCACGTCGCATTCACCGAGGCTCACGTCGGCCGCGCCCGCGCGAGCTTCGAGCAGAAGTTGTAGTGACGCCGCGTAGGTCGTCGCGTCGACCTCGGTTGCGGCCAGACGCGCGGCGACGAGCGGTCCGTACTCCTTCGAACGACCGGGGAACGCTCCGTCGTGGAAGGCCCGCGCCTCGATCGCGAGGATCGCGCCCGCCGCCTTCGCGTAGGCGGCGGCCTGCGGCCAGGCGAGCTCGCGCACCTCCGCTCCCGCGCGCTCGAGCGCTTCGATGGCCCCGCGCGCGACGCCGGCGATCTCCGGGTCGCACTCGTCCCATACCCAGTCGCGCGGGACGCCGATGTGCACGCCTCGGGGACCGGCCTCGATGCGCTCGAGCAGATCGGGCACATCGCGATCAGCCGACGCCGGATCTGACGGGTCGCGCCCGGCGATCGCCATCGTCACGATCGCGGCGTCTCGCACCGAACGCGTCAGCGGCCCGGGATGGTCGAGCGACCACGAGAGCGGGACGCAGCCCGCGACGCTCACGCGTCCGTACGTCGGTTTGAGGCCGACGCAGCCGCAGAGCGACGCAGGGATGCGGATGCTCCCTCCGGTATCGCTGCCGAGCGTTGCGAACGCTTCGCCGCTCGCGACCGCGACGGCCGAGCCGCCGGAGGATCCGCCGGGGATCTTCGTCTGGTCCCAGGGGTTGCGTACGTCGCCGAAATGAGGATTCACCGAGCTGATGCCGTACGCGAACTCGTGCATCCCGAGCTTCCCAACGAGCACTGCTCCGGCGTCCTTGAGCTTGCGCACCGCTCTTGCGTCCTCGGTCGGGATCCACTCGCGAAGGATCTTCGATCCCGCAGTTGTGCGGACGCCTCTCGTCGCGAAGAGATCCTTCACCGCGACCGGTATTCCGTGGAGCGCACCAAGGTAGTGGCCCGCGCCGATCTCGGACTCGGCGCGACGGGCCTGCTGCCGCGCGAGGTCGGTCGTTACCGTCACGAACGCGTTGAGCCGCGGCTCCAGCGATGCGATGCGTGCGAGGGTCGCCTCGAGCAGCGTGACCGGCGAGAGCTGCCTCTCATGTATCGCCCGAGCGGCGTCTTCGATCGAAAGCCGGGTGATGTCTTCGCTCACCGGCGCATGCTACGGAGAGATCTCTTGATGGCGACGCGCCGGGGATGGTGCTCCCTAGCTGCGCTTCTCCGTCGCAGCGGCTCGCCGTGCGCGAACCACGCTCAACGCGACGCCGAGCGCGACGGCCACGATCGCTCCGGCGATGAGCGCCTCGAGGGTGCCGCTGCCTGCGTCAGGCGAGATGCCGAAGAGCTGCTCGATCCAATCCATGTCGACCTCCCGAAGCTGCGCCAATCATCGCAGTTCGGGAGCGATCGCGCGTCAGGAAGGGACGACGAGCACGACCATCGTCCCCATGTTGACGGTGATCGATGTGACCCGAGTGCCGGAAGGAATGTTCGAGGCAAGAGTCCGGGCAAACGTGTCGGCGATATCCTGCTTGGTCGAGTCGGGCAGACCGACCCCGGCAAGGGTCGCGCTTTCGATCTGCGCTCCGGCCTTTCCGTCGACGATCGCAGGCGTCGCGACCACGACGATCGGACCGCTGAGCAGGAACGCGTGCCCGGTGGCGGTCAGCGTGAGGCGGCCCGGCTGCAGCGTGACGATCGGATCGGTGACGGTGATCCCCGAAACCGTCATCGGCGTGAACTGACGCGCCGCCGTGGTGAGGTCCTGCTCGCTGAACGTGAGCGTGAGCGCCCGCGGGTTCGCCGCGGTGGGGGTAGCACGGGACGATGACGAGCTGGGCGAGCTCGACGCCGCGGCGAGGCCGCGCGTCGGCTCGGTGGGTCCGAGACGGCCGAGCGCGAAGAAGGCGACGACGAGAAGGATCGCGAGGAAGGCGATCGACCGCGCGAGGCGCACCACGCGCTACACGCTAGAGCCCCAGTGGATCCACGATCCGTTCGTTCTCTTTGACTTCCCAGTGCACGTGCGGACCGGTGGTGGCGCCGGTCATGCCGATCAAGGCGATGGGCTGGCCGCGCGCGACGTGCTGCCCGATCGATACCAGCGCGGCAGAGGTGTGGTAGTAGCAGCTCTCGAGCCCGCGCGCGTGCTGCACGCAGACACGGCGGCCACCGACCTGCACCCAGCCCATCGCGTCGATCATGCCGTCGTCCGCCGCGACGATGATCGACCCGAACGGCCCCGCGATGTCGATGCCGGTGTGCGCGCCTTGGAGGAACTGGGTGATCGCGCCCGCGACGGGACGCACGAACCGCCGGCCGTCGGCATCGATCCTGGCCTGGCGCGAGCGCGCCGCGGGATCGGCCCGCGCGTCGAGGCCCTGGCCCTGAGCGACGCCGCACCGGTAGAGCTCGAGCTGGGTCGTGTACATACCGGTACGCGAGACGCCGGCGAACCAGCGGCCGTCCGGGCTGAACACGCGCGAGCCGAAGAGGTTGGGCAGGGTCGCCGTCGCGTGATCGCCCGACTCGGACGGATCCCACACAGGAATGGCGTCGAGCGCGTTTCCGCCGGGCACGGTCGGCGAGATCGATCCAACAAGGAGTCGCGCGTCGGCCGTCCACCCGTGGGCCGTCCCGGGGAACTGTGAGAGTGACGCGCTCTCATTCGCGCCATCGGTGCCATGCAGGGTGATCCGGTCGTTCGAGCGGATCAGCAGCGTGTGCTGACGCGGCGCCCACTCGGTGAAGGTGGTCCCGGGCTCTTCGAGCGGCGCGGCATCGCCGGTGCTCGTCACACCGACGTAGCGATCGGCCGTACCGTCGAGTGAGTACTGCGTGATCGTGAACCGCTGCGCGTCGGCGCTGAAGTACGCGTCGTCGCGCGGGTACTGGATGGCGAGATCCGGCGCCACGTGCGAGACCGTCCAGGCCGCGCCGGCGTGCCAGGCGCGGATCTCGTCCTCGTACCAGTAGTACAGCGTGTCGCCAGCCCAGCGGACCTCGGGGTCGGACGTGTCGATCGCGCCGGCCTGGCTCCTCCCGAGCATCACGTGCAGGTAGCCATCGTTCCGCCAATACGAGAGATACGCGCCGGAGCCCGACCATTGCGGACGGTTCCCCTCCCCGAGCTCGCGCACCGTGTTCGTCCGCATGTCGAGGACGGTGATGACCTGGTTCTCTTCGTAGCCGGTGATCGTCGTGCTCGACGGGATGGTCACGATGCGGGTGAGCGCGACCGCGCTGGCGTCGGGGGCCCACTTGATGTCGGTCACGTGCTCGATGATCGGGATCGTCGCGCGGTCGGTGCACCGAAGCGGATCGACCGGCGCGTTCGTGCGCAACGCGCGATCGTCGGGGAAGGTGACGTCGCCGGAATCAGGCGCCGATCGCGAAGATGCTGAGCAGGCGCTGAGGAGGACAGCGAGCAGGGCGATACCCCATCCGAACCTTCCCCTGCTCACACTGCCGATTAAAAGATGCCCACGTCCCCACGCGATACCCGCGGGCGGCGTGAACGCGTATCGAAGAGGTGTGCGAGCGGGTCGTTGCTTTGTGTCAGCGAGCGAGCGTGGGGTCGGTCGTCATGCGCGACGCATCGCGGTGATGAAGATCGCGCCGAGCAAGAGATGGATGACCAGGCCCGGGGCCGCTTGCACGGGAAGCGCGCCCGCGGCGACTTCGTAGCCGTTCACCACGATCTCGAGCGCTTGCACGACGACGTTGCCTACGAGGATCGCGCGGAGAGGCGTGCCGGTTGCGCTCCGCGCCATCCAGTTGATGACGCCGAGGCCGATGAGGGTGGCGCCCACGTCGCGCGAGAGCACGACGCCCTCGTTCGGCGTCCCGAGGCCGAAGCCGGCGAGCATGGTGGTGGGGAAGACGAGCAGGGCAAGCCCGAACACGAAGGCGGCGATCGCGCCGAGCATGAGCGCAAGACGTGGGCTCAACGCGCGGGAGTCTACTTGTAGCGAACCGACCCAGCGCGCATGGGCTATTGCCGCAGCGGGTCGACGATGCGGCCGAGCAGCTTCGCCTCCCAGTGGACGTGGGGTCCGGTCGTCACGCCGGTCATGCCGATGAGCGCGATCGGCTGGCCGCGGACGACCCGATCGCCGATCGTCACGAGCGCCGCGGAGGTGTGGTAGTAGCAGCTCTCGAGACCGCGCGCGTGCAGCACGCACACGCGCCGCCCGCCCACCTGGACCCAGCCGATCGCGTCGACCACGCCGTCGTCCGAGGCGACGATGACGGACCCGAACGGGGCCGCGACGTCGATGCCGGTGTGGCTTCCTTGGACGAACTGCGTGATGGCACCGGCCACCGGGCGAGCGAAGCGTCGCGGGTCCGCCTGGATCGCCGCCAGCCGCGACGGCACGGTCGGATCGCCGGTCGAGGCGCCCGAGCTCGCCGGCCCAGCGCCGCAGCGATAGAGCTCGAGCCGCGTCCCGTACAGGCTCGTCCGGCTCACGCCGGTGAAGTACTCGCCGCCCGGGCTGAAGACCCGCTGGCCCAGCAGGTTTGGCAATGTCGCCGTCGTCTGCGGCTCGCCGTCCGCGCCCCACACCTTGAATTGATCGAGGGCATCTCCCGCGGGGATCGTCGGCGAGATGCGCCCCATGAGCAGCGCGCGGCCGTCGGGAGTCCAACCGTGGACCGGCCCGGCGAACGCGCGCAACGAGGAGCTCCTGGCGCTGCCGTCCATCGCGTGGAGCTCCACCCGATCGGGGTACTGGACGAAGAGCGATTCGCCTGACGGTGCCCACTCGGTGAACGTTGCCTGCGGGAGATCCAGCGGCGTGAGGTCGCCGGTCGTTGTCGTTCCGAGAAAGCGCTCGAGCGTTCCGTCGAGCGAATAGCGCGTGAGCGTGAAGCGCTCTCCGTCGGCGCTCCAGTAGACGTCGTCGCTCGGATATTCGGCCGCTGTCTCGGACGGAAGATGCGCGATGGTCCGCACGAAGGATTCTGCGTTCCAGGCCTGGATCTCATCCTTCGACATGAAGTAGAGCGTCTCGCCAACCCAGCGTGCCTCCGGCATCGTCGCAGGTATGTCCGCGACGACGAATCCCCCAACCGCGATGCGCAACGTGCCGTCCCAGCCCCAGTAGGAGAGGTATCGACCATCAGCCGACCATTGGGGCCGCTCGCCGACGCCGAGCGGACGAAGCTCACCGGTGCGCACATCGAAGGAGTCGAGAAAGAACTCCTCTTCCCAGCCGGTGATCGTCCGCGGCGACGCGAGGGTGACGACGCGGGAGATCGCGAGCTTCGTCGCGTCCGGCGACCAGGTCGCATATACGACGTGATCGACATCGGGTATCGGCACGCGCTCCGTGCAACGGAACGGCTCCGTGACCGGGGGACGCGGCGTCGCGGTCGGCAACGCGAGCGGCGATGGTGCGATCGTGAGCTCGGGGCTGGTCGTCGTTTGGGGACTCGGGGCCCGCGTCGCAACCGCGGCGGGAGCGGTGCACGCGGCCGCGACGAGCGCAGCAACGCCGACCATCCGGGCCGTCCTCATCCTTGTGATCCTAGAAGCCGAATCGAGCATTTTTGGAGAAGGCGCCCGACATGAGAGCGCCGGTAGTCCAGCACGTAGACCTGTGAGATCGCGCGCCCCGGTCCTCAACCCCGACGGTGAGGGCATTGAAACTTGTTCAGTCTGGCGGTCCCGACCGGATTCGAACCGGCGATCTCGTCCTTGACAGGGACGTATGCTAGGCCGCTGCACCACGGGACCAGGACGAAGAAAAGCGCGTTTTCGCGCTCCCCTTGGACGCTTATTGTGCCAGAGCGCACGTCCGCGAAGAAAAAGAGGCGGCGAGTGCGCTTCCTTTCACTCGCCGCCCCGCCGGTGTGGCCAACGTCGGGCTAGCTCGCCGCCAGAAGACCTCCGCGCAGCTGCCGGTTGTCCATCCGCATCTCGCGCGTCACCTCGTTCGCGATCCAGCTCGTCCGCACGAGGCCGCCGAGTGTCAGATCGAGACCCGCCTCGCGCAGCTCCCCATACCCCATGCCGCGATAGAGGCGGTTCGAAGCGACGTAGCACATCTCGTCGTATAAAAGCGGCCACTCCACCGAGCGCCGCAAGAAACAGAACGAGATGAAGTCGATCGCCATCTGGGCGATCCGGTCTTCCACCCCTTACCTTCCCCTTCGCGCTTTTGGACCGGCGCATCATCGACAGGCCACCTCATTCGGACAAGGTGGTCTGTCCACCAACTTCTCCACAGAGTTCTCCACAGCGACCGAGCACGCTGTCCACATCGGATGAGGGGAACATGGTGATCAACGCGACTTGTGTCCGCTGAAACGACGGCGCTCTTTGAGGCTCTTCGCGCTCGCCCGATCGAGTGCCTCGTCGCCGAAACGAGCGCGAACTGCGTCTAACGCGGCGTTGAGCCGGTTGTGACGGGCCACCTCGAACAACTTGAGCTGCTCACCGCCGACGAGCCCGGACGCCGTGACCCCCACGAGGCGGACCGGGCTGATGTGGCCGCCCTCGCGGTCCTCGGCGAGGGCTTCGCGGAGCAGGTCTCGTGCGACGTGGAAGATCCTCTGGTCGTCGTTCGTGGCGTCTGCGAGCGTCCGCTGTCTCGTGCGGGTTTCGAACGGCGCGACACGCAGCGTGAGGGTGATCGTCCGCCCGAGCAGCGCCTGGTCCCGCAGTCGCTGCCCGACTCCTTCCGAGAGGCGAAGCAGCGTCGACTCGATCGTGCGGGTGTCGAGCGTGTTCTCGAAGAACGTGTGGGAATGGCCGACGGACTTCGGAACGTAATCCTCGCTCGGGGTCACAGAGCCGTCGTCGATGCCATGCGCACGCTCCCAGATCGCGACGCCAAACTCGCCGAGGCGCGTCTCCAGGGCTTCGCGGTCGAACGCCGCGAGGGCTCCGATCGTCGTGATACCCCACCCGGCGAGCACCTCGCGCGTCCGCGGCCCCACGCCCCAAAGCCGTTCGATGGCGAGGGGCGCGAGGAAGGCCGCCTCCCCGCCAGGCGGGACGATAACGAGCCCATCAGGCTTGCGCAGGTCCGACCCGATCTTGGCGCAGAGCTTGTTCGTCGCGACGCCGACCGAGATGACCAGGCCGCAGCGCTCGCGCACCTCGCGCTTGATCGCACGCGCCATCGACTCCCGATCGCCGAACAGGTGCTCGGTCGCGGTGACGTCGAGGAAGGCCTCGTCGAGCGAGATCGGTTCCACGAGGGGCGTGCGTTCACGGAAGAGCGCCATGACCTGCTCGGACGCCGTCACGTAAGCGTCGCGGTCGCCCGGGACGAAGATCGCGTCGGGGCACAGCAATGCTGCGGTGCGTAGCGGCATCGCCGAGCGCACGCCGAACGCGCGTGCCTCGTACGACGCCGCCATGACAACCCCGCGCTCGCCGGGTGCGCCGCCGACGATGACCGGCTTGCCTCGATATTCCGGGTGGTCTCGCTGCTCCACCGATGCGTAGAACGCGTCGAGGTCGCAGTGGAGGATCGCCCGCACGTCGCTCATCGGTAGCGGACCCCGTACGAGCGCGCCTCGGGCACCGCGAACCGCACCAGACGCTCGCCTTCGGTGGTCGCGTCGGCCCGATCGCTCGGGGCGATGCGCGTGAGTGGATGGATCTCGAGCACGGCCTGGTCCTTCGCTCGCGCGATCGACCAGGTCGCGGCGACCATCCCGTCGATGAGGAGAGCGGCTTCGATGATGCCGTTCTTGGCGTAGAGCGCCGAGCGGAACTTGGAGCTCACGATGCGCTCGCGGTTCTGATAGGCGATGAGCACCTCGTCGTAGCGCGGGAGAAAGCGCGCCGGCGCGCGCGTCCCCGCCGCCGGCCGCGGTGCCGTGGGCAGGTCGTACAGCGTGCGACCGGCCTCGTCCTTGAAGGTGCGGAGCTTGGGCGCGAGCGCCTCGAGCGTCGGGCGAAGCCGCGGCGCCACCTGCCCTGCGAATTTCGCGATGTCGGCCAAGCTGACCGGACCGAACGCAGCGATGCAGCGGCGGACGAGCCGTTCGAGTGCGAGCGCTTCCGATGGCCGGCCGTCGCCGCCGATCCAGTGGCTGGCGGCGACATACGGGGCCTCGGTTCCGCCGTACTCCCAGTGCCCTCCCGGTGGTGCCGACACGAGGTCGGCGTGCGCGCTGACGTAGCGCCAGAGCAGCCATGCGAACCGTTCGTTGAAGACATCCCCCATGCGCTCCCGCAGGTGTGCGATGACGGCCTCCTTCGCCTGCGGCGTCCGCGCGAACGCGACCGCGAGCGCGGCCACTCGCTCGGGGTCGGCGCCGCGCGTGACCTGTATCCGATTCCACGCGCCGCGCTGGAGATCCTGAGTGGCGACCGCGTACGCGTAGAAATCTCGCGCGCTCACCAGGTGCAAGGTGCCGCGCATGAGCCGAGCTCGAACGATCGTGTGCCGTTCGAGCGCCGACCAGAGCCGCTCCCGCCGGAACTCGGCGAGCCGCGACCAGAGTGCGAAATACGGCGATGGCGACCACTGCGCCTGGAGGGCCGCAAGGCGCTCGACGCCGGTGACCACGTTGAGCTTGGCCCGGTGCAACAGCAGCTGTCGCGCAAGCGTCGCCCGGTTGAGCTCCCGCAGCGTCAGCGTTCGCGGCGTGCGCGAAGCCCTCATCCGCGGACCGCGTGCGTTTTCGCTTCAGGCGCATAGAAGCGGACGAGCCGCTCGCCCTCGGCGAGAAGCGCTGCTCGGTCCGCGCGCCCGAGACGCGCGAATGGCTTGAGCTCCAGGATGGCCTCCTTCGGACGCACCGCGATGGTCCAACGCCCGGCCACGAACCCGTCGACAGTGAAGGTCTGCCACACCTCGGCGGAGAAGATGACCTGTTTCCGCCACTTCTCGGGCAGGATCCGCGCGCGCTCCGAGGCGACGTGTCCCAGGATCGCGGCGTCGAACCGCGCGAGGAAGCGCACCGGCGCCGACGTGTCCGAGGGCGGCCGCGGCGCCTTCGGCAGGTCGAACAGCTCGCGCCCGCGGTCGTCGGTGAAACGGCGGACCTGCTTGATCCGCGCGACCGCGGCGCGGATGTGGGGCACGCGGACGCTGCTCCAAGCGGCGACGTCCGCGACGGTCGCTGGTCCGAACGCACCGAGGTGGCGCCGCACGACCAGGTCATACGCGACCTCGGGCCGCGGGTTCCGCCTGAGCGCGGCCGGCGGCGCGACGAATCGAGCGAGCTGCCGATGGTCGAACCGCGCGCTGGGGGCTTCCCAGATGAGCCCGCTCATCGCGACGGCGGCGTAGAGGAACCAGCTGCGAAGGCGCTCGTCATCGAGAGCTCGCCGGGGCAGGTGCTGGACGATGTGTGCCTTCAGATCTTCCCGCGAGCGTGGCTCCTTCGCGGCGAAGGCCAGGACGCTCTTCTGCAGGGTCGCGAGCTCGTGCATCTCGGGGCTGCCGGGGGGCCGCCAGGCACTGAAGCGCCCTTCGGCCGTCGCGACCGCGTACGCGGGGTATTCGCGTGCGCTTACGAGGTGCAGCGTCCCGCGCATGAGGGTCGCTTTCACGACTTCGCGCTTGTCGATCGCGTGTGTCAGCCGCTCACGATCGAACTCTGCGAGCCTGCTCCAGAGCGAGACATACGGTGCCGGCGCCCACTGGCCCTGGAGGCATCCGAGACGCTCGATCGCCTCGACCACGCCGAGCCGCCGGCGCTCGAGCAGCATCTGCCGTGCGAGCAGCGCGCGATTCAGCTCACGCAGGGTGAGCAGAGGAGCGCGGACCGGCATGGTGCGCCGAGGTTAGGCGAGGCGTCGAATGACGCCGATCACCTTCCCCTGGATCTGGACGTCGCGCGCGTAGATCGGGGCCATCGTTCCGTTCGCGGGCTGCAGGCGAATGCGGTCCTTCTCTTTGTAGAAGCGCTTGAGGGTGGCCACGTTGTCCTCGAGCAGGGCCACGACGATGTCGCCGTCACGCGCATTCGATTGCTCCTGCACGACCACGAAGTCGCCGTCATCGATGTGGTCATCGATCATCGACTTGCCGCGTACGCGCAGAACGAAGGTCTCGCGACCCTTCCCTGCCGCGAGGTCGCCGGGAAGCGTCATCGTCTCGGTGCGGTCGTCGTAGGCGTAGATCGGTTGGCCGGCCGCGATCTCACCGACGATCGGCGCCTTGACGACCTTGCCACCGAGCATCCCGGGCAAGCTGAGTGCACGGCTGCGCGTCGCCTCTTTCGTCAGGCGCCCCTCGCGCTCGAGCTTGGTGAGATGGTGGTGCACCGCAGAGGTTGAGGCGAGCCCGACGGCCTCCGCGATCTCACGGACGCTCGGCGGGTAGCCCCGCTCGGCGACGGTCTCGCGGATGTACGCCAGGATCTTTTCCGCCCGCTGCTGGTCCTGTTTGGTCACGCTGCCGGCGAGCGTAACCGAACGGATGTTCGCTTGTCAAGGCACGCCCTAATCTCGGCGCGTGCCGCTCGACCCGGAGACGGTCCGGGCCAATCTCCTCGACTACGGCGGGCGGACCTTCTGGGCCCTGCTCGTCGCCATCGCCGCGCTCTTGGTCGCGCGGGTCGTCCGCGCGGCGACGATGCGCTCGCTTGCGCGCAACCGTGCGCAAGCGAACGTCACCATCCTGCTCGGCAATCTTGCGCAGGTGACCGTGATCGTGCTCGGCATCCTCGGCATCCTCGCGATCTACACCCAGGGCGCGTTCGGATGGATCCTGACTTCGTTCAGCGTCGTCGGGCTTGTGATCGGTCTTTCGCTGCAGGACATCCTCAAGAACTTCTTCGCCGGGATCTGGGTCCTGGTCGAGCGGCCGTTCCGCATCGGAGACACGATCGAGGTCACCGGCTACACCGGAAGCGTCGAGGAGATCTCATTCCGCACCACGCAGCTGCGGACCGCCGACGGGCGCGAGGTCATCGTCCCGAACGGGACATTCATGACCTCGGCGGTCGTAAACCTCACGCGCTTTCCCACAAGACGCGTCGGCGCGTGGCTCGTGCTTCCCGGAGATTCCTCGGCGATCAGCGCGGAAGATGTGCGTGGAGCATTGGCGAAGACAAAGGGGATCGCGCCCGACCCGCCCGCGCAGGTCGAGCTCCGCAGCGTCGGGGACGGCAAGGCGCAGTACCTCGTGACGTTCTGGGCTGACGACCAGACGGCCGCGCTTACCCGCGCGCTCGAGGCGCTCCGGGCACGGTTCCCGCAGGGAGAAGTGCATGGTGGCTAAGGGTTTGCGACCACCGAAGGATGTCGGCGACGTCGTCGAGCTCATCCGACGTCTGCCGACCTACATCCGCCTGGTGTGGGCGCTGCTGCGCGACTCGCGAGTTCCCGCCGGTCAGAAGCTGATCCTCGCGGGAATCGTCGGTTACCTCATCCTTCCGATCGATCTGATCCCTGACTTCGTTCCCATCCTTGGACAGCTCGACGACATCGCCGTCGTCCTGCTCGGCCTCGACCTCTTCATCCGCAGCGCGCCGCAGGATGTCGTCGACGACCACTTGAGACGGATCGCTCAGGACAAGGACCAGTTCACCGCCGACATCGCCACCGCGGAACGATTGCTCGGCGATCGGCTCGGCAACGTCCGCGGTACTCTTGATCGGATCCTTCAGCGGGATCGAAAGGGGAGCGCATGAGCGACCGTGACTCCGGACCCGGCATCTTCGGCGCGATCGAGGCACTGCTCGCGATCGTCGGTGCACTGACGGTCATGGGTGTTCTGGCGGTCGCCGCGTCCGTCCTCGCGTGGGAGATGGAGCTCCGGCGAAGCGAGCAGGAGACATCGCTCGACGAGGCGTCTTCCGCCTCCTCCTAGTCTCCGCGACAGGGCATGCGTGTCATCCTCAAGACCGAGGTCAAAGGACTTGGCCGCGTCGGCGACGTGAAAGACGTGGCTGACGGTTATGCGCGGAACTACCTGCTGCCGAAGGGTCTCGCGATCGAGGCGACCGGTGCCGAGCTGAGGCAGCTCGCGCAAGAGCGCGACGCGGAAAAGGCCAAGAAGGACCGTACCCACGGCGATGCCGAGGCGCTCGCGAAGCGCATCGCCGAGATCACCCTCGTCTTCAAGCTCAAGGCCGGGGACCAGGGCAAGACATTTGGCAGCGTGACGGCGAAGGAGGTCGCCGAGGCGCTCACAAACGAGGCGAAGACCGAGATCGACCGGACCAAGGTGGTCCTGCACGAGCCATTGAAATCGCTCGGCGTACACACCGTCGAGATACGGCTCCTCCCCGACGTCCGCGCGAACGTGACCGTCGCGATCGAGCCGGCCTAGGTGGCTGCTACTTCTTCGGAACGCGCAGCTGGTGCGTTATCGGCGGCTTCGGAGGTGGCTTGCCTGGATCCGTCGACGGACGTGCTCCCTTGCGCAGCTCCTCCAGTCCGTTGCCTTTCAAGCGATCCACCATCTGACCGTCAATTCTAGCGATCGCTCCCATGGAACATCTCGACGAATTCGATCTGATCGCCCGCGACCCAGAGTCCTCGGGTCGCTGGCGCTGATTGTGCGAACCAACCGTCTTCGTCAAGCTCCCACGCCTCCTCGAGGAATAGGTCGTGGCTTCCAGGACTGACACCGGCCAAAGAGCTCTTTCCGAGTTTGCCTGCAAGCGGCACATCGCGATTCTTCAGGTAAACGCGAACGTACGCGCCAGGGCGGCCAGGTCTGAACGCGTAGTCCCAAGCGGTCGGCATCCGATCATCGATCGACATCCCGATCGATCGCAAGGCCGAGCCGACGAGGCGCGTTCGGACGAGAAAGCCAACCACTAGTCCAAGAACCGCAGGCGCGACGAGTAGGTACAGCACGAACCAGCGGACGAAGACGTCCGAGTGCTGCAGAACTGAGTCTCGCTCCGTGAGCAGGCCAGCGGTTGCCGGAAAGACGAGGACATGCACGATTGCCGCCCACACAGCGACGGACAGAAGATACTTCGGCTGAGACGCATCGGCCGTTGGGTCGTTGCGAATGTAGACCTGTGTCGCAACGAATCCAGGAATGAAGAACAGGACGAGAATCGCGAGGGCCTCGAGCGTGACGGGCACTAGGCGACCTCGCGGGTCTCCCCTAGATCGCGGAAGCGAGTCAGCTCGGACTGGAAGTGCAGATCGAAGTCGCCGGTCGGCCCGTTGCGATGCTTGGCGAGCTTGAGCCGAACGATCCCCTCATCGCGATCCTTGCGGTCCTTCTGCCAGAGGAACATGACGAGGTCGGCGTCGGCCTCCAGCGCGCCGCTTTCGCGAAGATCGGAGAGCATCGGCTCGGTCCCCCGCTGCTCGATCTGCCGCGACAGCTGCGACAGGGCGATGACCGGGACCTCGAGCTCGCGCGCGATGGCCTTGAGCGAGCGACTGATGCGCGCGACCTCGAGCACGCGGCTTTCGTCGTCCTCCGCGCCTTCGATGAGCTGGAGGTAATCGATCACCACCAGGTCGAGTCCACGCTCGGCCTGGAGCCGTCGCGATTTCGCGAGGATGTCAGTGACGTTGAGACGGCTCGACTCCTCGACGAAGATCGGCGCCTGCTGAAGCTCGCTCGAGGCCGCGGAGATGGCGACGAACTCCTGCTGCGACAGCCGGCCCCGGCGCATGCGATTGCCATCGATCTCGGCTCGCATGGAGACGAGGCGCTGCACGACCTGCATCTCGCTCATCTCCATCGAGAACATCGCGCAGGTCTTGTGCTCGACGACCGCGGCGTGCTCCACGACGTTCAGCGCGAGACTCGTCTTCCCGAGCCCGGGTCGGCCGGCGATGAGGATGAGGTCGGACGGCTGCAGGCCTCCGGTCTTCTTGTCGAGCGTCTCGAAACCCGTCTTGATCCCGACGCGCAGATCGCCTCGCGCATCGATCTGTTCCGCATAGCGACGCAGCGCGACATCGAGCGGGACGATGTCGCGATGGAGCGTCGACTCGCTGAGCGAGAAGAGCAGCTCCTGCGCATCGGCGACCGCGGAGGTCGCCTCGTCCCGGGTCAGCGCGAGCCGCGCGATCTCGTTCGCCGATCCAATGAGGCGCCGCAGCAGCGCCGTGCGCTCGACGATCGCCGCATAGGTCTCCGCGTGCGCGACGGTCGGCACGTTCTGCATGAGCGAGACAAGGAACTGCGGCCCGCCGATGGCCTCGACCTCGTCGCGCGCCGCCAGATCCGACTGCACGCTCGCGAAGCCCACCGCCTCGCTGCGCTCCGCGACCCGCGCGATCGCTGCGAGCACGAGCCGATGCTGCTCGCGCGAGAGGTCGGCTGGCGCGAGCCGGCCACGCGCGACCTCGTTGTAGATCGAGCCGTCCATGAGCATCGCGCCGAGGAGCGAGGCTTCGGCCTCGGGTTTCTCGGGCGGCGGCTTGATGCCGCGCGCGACCTCGAGGGTCATACCGGCGGTCCGGCGTCGTCTTGCGCCTTCGAGAAGAACCGCGCCTGCTCGCTCTCGAAGAGCAGCTGGAAGATTCCCGTCGGACCGTTGCGGTTCTTCGCGATGCTGCCGTTGATGAGTCGCGGCGCGCCCGCCGGAGTCTCCTCCCGATCGCGCCACAGCATGACCACCAGGTCGCTGTCCTGCTCGAGGCTTCCACCTTCTCTCAACGTCGAGAGCTTCGGCTCGCCGCCGGCGTCGCCCGCGGCGCGAGAGAGCTGCGAGAGTCCGATGATCACCACGTCCAGCTCGCGCGCGAGCGCTTTGAGATTGCGAGTGATGGTCGCGATCTCTTGCACGCGGTTCTCGTCCTCGCCGCCGGTGCGGACGAGCTGCAGGTAATCGACGACGATGACGTCGACCTTCTCGTGGGTGCTCGCGCGGCGTGCCTTCGTGCGCAGCTCCATGATCGAGATCCCAGGCGTGTCGTCGATGAGGATCGGCAGGCCGTGCAGCGCCGCGGCCGCGTCGGTGTCGATGATGTTCCCGGTCCGAAGGGCCAGCAGGTCCATGCGCGAGTTGAGCGCGAGGAAGCGCGACACGATCTGCTTCGCGTCCATCTCGAGCGAGAAGAGCAGAACGCGATGCCCGCGGCGCGCCATGTTGTATGCCATCCCGAGGGCGAGGCTCGTCTTCCCGACCGACGGACGTGCCGCGAGGACGATGAGGTCGCCGGTGGTGAAGCCCTCGGTGTAATAGTCGAGCTCGCGGAACCCCGACGGGATCCCCGAGAGGTCGAACGGCCGCTCCATTCGCTCGGTCAGGTGCTCGTAGTTGGTCTGCAGCGTCGCGGTGATGTGCCGCAGCTGGGCGTTGGCCGATTCGTCGCGGAGCGCGAAGAGCCGCTGCTCGGCACGGTCGAGGGCGAGCGGGATGTCGGTGGGCTCGTCGTACGCATCGGCAGCGATCGCGGTCGCCGCGCCGAGGAGGCGTCGCAAGATGGCCCGATCGCGCACCACGTGCGCGTGACGCTCGATCTCGACCGCGGTCGGCACGCCGTCGGCAAGGCTGCGAAGGTAGGCCTGACCTCCGGCGCGGTCGAGCTCCTCGCGCCGCGCGAGCTCGACCTGGATCGTGATCGGATCGATCCGCTCGCGGCGCTCGAGGAGCGCCTGCGCCGCGGCGTAGACGCGCTGGTGCCTCGCGAGGTAGAAGTCGTCCACGCGCAGCAGATCTGCGATCTTGAAGATCGCGTCGCGGTCGATGAGCAGGCAGCCGAGGACGTGCTGCTCGGCGGCTTCGTCGAACGGGACCCGCCGGTCGGTCGCGGCGGCAGTCTCGAGCGTCATCTAGAGATTATCGAACATCCGTTCCATAGCGGCAAGCAAAAGCCAACTCGGACCTCCAAAAGCCTCGTTTTGGGAAGCTCGCGGGGACGAAAGTGTCCTGTGGCATTTCGCCTCGCCACGGCGACGATGTCCACCGGCTTCTCCACCAATTTCGTCCACCGCGTATGCACCGCCGCCCGGTTCGGTGGACAAAGCGCCTCCCGCACTCGATAGAGTCGGCCTGGTCTTGCGTGTCCTCGTAACCGGCGGCGCCGGATTCCTCGGTAGTCACGTCGTCGACGCGCTCGTCGCGCGCGGCGATCGCGTCCTCGTCGTCGACGATCTCTCGACCGGCGATCGGGCCAACGTCAACGCCGCCGCGGACCTTCGGGTCGCGGACGTCTCTGACTCGTCGGCGCTCGAGCGCGCTCTTGCCGGACAGCGGTGGGACGCGGCCGTGCACTGCGCCGCCAAGACGAAGGTCGTCGAGTCCATGGAGAAGAAGGAGCTCTACGAACGCGTCATCCTGGAAGGGACGCGAAACGTGCTGAAGCTCTCGCGCGGGCACCACGCGTCGTTCTTCGTGAACATCTCGACCGGCGGCGCGATCTACGGCGAGACGCCGGTGTGCGCGGACGAGACGGTCCCGGTCGACCCCCCATCGAACTACGGCCGCTTCAAGGCAAAGGCCGAGGAGCTCGTACGGTCGTCCCGCATCGACTCGATCACGCTCCGCCTGGCGAACATCTACGGCGCACGGCAGCGGAAGGACCTCGAGGGTGGCGTGATCGCCATTTTCATCGGGTGCTGGAAGCGTCGCGAGCCGATCACGCTCTTCGGCGACGGCAGCTACCAGCGCGACTACGTGTACATCGGCGACGTCGTCCAGGCCGTCCTCACCGCGCTCGCGGGAAGGCACCGGGGTGTCTACAACATCGGGACCGGCATCGCGACGAGCGTGAACGACGTCGTGCGCACGTTGACGTCACTCCTCGGCGCACCGCCCGGCGTGCACCAGGCGGCCGCGCGCCCCGCCGAAATCCTGCGCGCCTGCGTCGATCCCACCAGGGCAGCCCGCGATGGGCTCTGGCAACCACGCACCGCGCTCGCGGAGGGGCTGCGCCTGACCGCCGCTGCGGAAGGAGCGCTTGCTACCGCGGATTAGGATTCCGCCCGGGAGCGGCGGATGGCGATGACCCTCGCGGACAAGAGCCTGAGCTGTCGCGAATGCGGCAACGCCTTCGTTTGGACCGTCGGCGAGCAGGATTTCTACGCGCAGAAAGGCCTGCTCCACGAACCGCAGCGGTGCGCCGATTGCCGCCGACGCGCCAAGGCCGAGCGCGCCGCCGCGCGGGTGCAGAGCATGCACGAGATCGTCTGCAGCAACTGTGGCAAAACGGGCCAGGTGCCGTTCCAGCCGCGCGCCGATCGGCCGGTGTACTGCTCCGTGTGCTTCGAGGACCGACGCTCGGTGGGTCGACCGGCGGGCCCTAGCTAGACCGCCCGGCCTCGTTCCTGCAGCATTCCAACCCGGGTGGGCCGTTTCCTCTGGGGCTTTGCCTTCGGCGCGATCACGATCCTCGTGGTCCTCGCGGGGATCGGGCATTACCTCGACGTATCCGACCCGCTGGACAAGGTCGACGCCATCGTGGCGATCTCGGGCGACACCGGCGCTCGTGTCGAAACCGCGATCTCGCTCTGGAAGGCGGGATACGCACCGGTCTTGATCTTCTCGGGGGCGTCGAGCGATCCGCAGTCAGCCTCGTCGGCCGAACTGATGAAGCGTACGGCGCTCGCCGCGGGTGTTCCCGCGAGCTCGATCGTCGTCGAGGGAAGCTCCGCGACGACCGAGGAGAACGCCACGAACGTGGCCCAGATCATGCGCGCCCAAGGTCTCCACACCGCGATCCTCGTGACGAGCCCCTACCACCAGCGGCGCGCGGCGCTCCTCTTCACTCGCGAGTTCGACGCCGCCGGTCTCGCCTTCCGCAATCACCCCGCCGACGATCCAGATTGGGATCCGAACGTCTGGTGGATTCATGACGACTCGCGAAAGCTGACGCTCGTCGAGCTGGCGAAGCTGGGAGCGCTGGTCGCGGGACAGCGCGGGGTCTAGCATCGGAACACGTGCCCGTGACCGCCATCGTCGGCGCGCAGTGGGGCGACGAAGGCAAAGGAAAGATCACCGACCTCCTGGCGCAGGAGGCGGATTTGATCATCCGTTTCCAAGGCGGCAACAACGCTGGCCACACCGTCGTGAACCAGCACGGGACGTTCAAGCTCCATCTCGTTCCGAGCGGGATCTTCAACCCGAGCGCGCTCTGCGTGCTCGGGCCGGGAACTGTCGTCGACCTGGCGTTCCTCTGCCGCGAGCTCGCCGAGCTCGAGAAGAGCGGCATCTCGACCGCGAACCTGCGGGTCTCCGACCGCGCGCACCTGCTCATGCCGTGGCACGTCGCGCTCGACCGCCTCGACGAGCGCGAGCGCGGCCGCAAGAAGCTCGGCACCACCGGTATGGGGGTCGGGCCCGCGTACTCGGACAAAGTCGGTCGCCACGGAATTCAGGTCTACGAGGTGCGCGACGCGCGGCGCTTCCGCGACCGCGTGCGGCGCGAGCTCGAGGTAAAGAACGCGATCCTCGAGCGCTTCGGCGACGTGCCACTCGACCCGCGCGAGGTCGCTGACTCGGTCCTGGCCGCCGCGGCGACGCTTGGCGATCGCATCGTCGACACGCTGCCGCTGGTCGAGGGGGCGCTCGCGAGGGATGCGCGGATCCTCCTTGAAGGGCAGCTTGGCGCGATGCGCGACCTCGACTGGGGGATCTATCCGTATGTCACGAGCTCGAACCCGCTCGCGGGCGGCGCGTCGGTCGGCGCCGGAATCCCACCGCGCAAGATCACGCGCGTCATCGGGGTCGTGAAGGCGTACTCGACCGCGGTCGGTGAAGGTCCGTTCCCGACGGAGCTGCACGGCAAAGACGCGCACGAGCTGCGCGAGCGCGCGCATGAATACGGCGCGACGACCGGCCGGCCGAGGCGCGTCGGCTGGTTCGACGCCGTCGCGGCGCGTCACGCGCACCGGCTGAATGCGTTCACCGAGCTCGCGGTGACGAAGCTGGACGTCCTCGACGTCTACGAGCGCATCCCGTTCTGCACGCGCTACGACGTCGACGGCGCATCGACGTGCGACATGCCGACGACTCACGCGCTCGAGCGCGCGCGCCCGTGCTACGAGACGCTTCCCGGATGGAACACCGGGATCGCCGGAGCGACCGAGCGGCGACTGCTGCCAGAGAACGCGCGCGCGTATCTCGCACGCATCGAAGAGAGCGTCGGCGCGCGTGTCGGCATGGTGGGGATCGGACCCGAGCGGACCGCGACGCTGCTGTAGCGGGCCACTCCTTCTAATACACTTGCCCGGGTGAGGGCGGCGGGTTGACCCGGGAGGAGAAGTTCGCCAAAGAAGGCCTGACCTTCGACGACGTCCTCCTGATCCCCGCCCGCAGCGACATCCTCCCGACCCAGGTCTCGACCGAGGCCCGCCTCACGAACGAGATCCGCCTCGACATCCCGATCCTCTCCGCGGCCATGGACACCGTCACCGATGCGACCATGGCTATTGCGCTCGGCCGTCTCGGTGGCCTCGGAGTGATCCATCGCAACTTCACCGTCGCCGAGCAGATCGACGAGGTCCGCCGCGCCAAAGACGCCGATGTCCTGGTCGGCGCTGCCGTCGGTGTCGCGGGCGACGCCGACGAGCGCGCGGCCGCTCTGGTCGGGGCGGGCGTCGACGTCATCGTCGTCGACATCGCGCACGGCCATTCGGCCGGCGTGACGCGGATGGTGGAGAAGGTGAAGGCCCGCCATCGCGTGCAGGTGATCGCGGGCAACGTGGTCACCGCGGAAGGGACCGAGGAGCTCATCGCGGCGGGCGCCGATTGCGTGAAGATCGGCGTCGGTCCCGGCGCCATCTGCACGACACGCGTCGTGGCCGGCGCGGGGATGCCGCAGGTCACCGCGATCTACGACTGTGCCGAGGCCGCCGACCGCCACGGCATTCCGGTGTGCGCAGACGGAGGGATCCAGGAGTCCGGCGACATCGCCAAAGCGATCGGTGCGGGGGCGTCGACGGTGATGCTCGGCGGGCTGCTCGCCGGCGTCGACGAGTCGCCAGGGGACGTGCGCGACACGGCCGACGGACCGATCAAGGCCTATCGCGGGATGGGCTCGCTGGGCGCGATGCAGGCGCGTCGCTCGCGTGACCGATACGGACAGGGCGAGGTCGGCGACTTCTCGAAGCTCGTGCCCGAGGGTGTCGAAGGACACGTGACCGCGGTGGGCCCGCTGGCGCCGTTCGTCCATCAGCTCGTCGGCGGGCTGCGCGCGGGCATGAAGTACGTCGGGGCCTCCACGATCGACGAGTTGCGCGCGAATGCGCGGTTCGTGCGCATCTCCGGCGCCGGTCTGCGCGAATCCCATCCGCACGACATCCGCATCACGCAGGACGCCCCGAACTATCGGGTCCGCGCCTAAGCCGTGACCCGTTCCGAAGCGATCCGCTCCGCCACCGGGGCGGGGCTCGGCCCGTCGGTCCGGGCGACGGTCGCGATCCTGGACTTCGGCTCGCAGTACACCCAGCTGATCGCCCGCCGCGTGCGCGAGTCGCGGGTGTATTGCGAGATCGTCCCGCATGACGTCACTCCCGAGGAGCTCCGCGCCAAGAACGTGATCGGCGTCATCCTGTCGGGCGGTCCGGCGAGCGTGTACGAGCCCGGCGCACCCGGCATCGATGCACGCGTGGTCTCGGGCGAGTTTCCCGTGCTCGGCATCTGCTACGGCATGCAGCTGATGGCCCACGTGCTCGGCGGCCACGTTGTCGCCGAAGGGAAGCGCGAGTACGGCCCCGCGACGGTCGAGATCGCCGACCGCAGCGGCATCTTCGAAGGGCTCGGGACGAGCGAGCGCGCGTGGGTAAGCCACGGCGACACCGTGCGGAGACCGCCTGCGTCGTTCGCCGTGCTCGCACGGACGCCCTCGGTGCCGGTCGCGGCGATGAGCGATGGGAACAAGCGGTGGGCGGTGCAGTTCCATCCCGAGGTCGCACACACTCCGCATGGCGCGGAGATCCTGCGCAACTTCCTCTATCGCGTGTGCGGCGCGACCGGCGATTGGACCCCCGCGGCGTTCGTGGAGGAGGCAGTCGCCGAGATGGGGGCGCGGATCGGATCGCGCCATGCGATCTGCGCGCTCTCGGGCGGCGTGGACTCCGCGGTCGCGGCGACGCTCGTCGCGCGCGCGATCGGCGACCGGCTTACCTGCGTCTTCGTCGACACGGGGCTGCTACGCGCGAACGAAGCCGAGGAAGTGATCGCCACGTTTGGTCCGCGCTTGCGGCTCATCCACGTCGATGCGGCGGATCGGTTCCTCGCGAGGCTCTCCGGCGTGGACGATCCCGAACGGAAGCGCGCGATCATCGGCGAGGAGTTCGTGCGATGCTTCGAGGAGCAGGCAAAGCGCATCGGGACCGTAGAGCTCCTTGTGCAGGGGACGATCTATCCCGACGTCATCGAATCGCGATCCCGCGAGTCGACGACGAGCGCGCGCATCAAGACCCACCACAACGTCGGCGGGCTGCCCGAGGTCATGGCGCTGGACGTCGTCGAGCCGCTCCGGCGCTTGTTCAAGGACGAGGTCCGGCGCGTCGGCGCGGAGCTCGGCATCCCCGAGGACATCCTCTGGCGGCACCCGTTCCCCGGTCCCGGTCTGGCGGTACGAGTCGTCGGTCCGGTGACCCGTGAGGCGCTGGACATGCTGCGGCGCGCCGACGCGATCTTCCTCGAGGAGCTGCGAGCCGCGGACCATTACCGCCAGGTGGCTCAGGCCTTCGCGGTCCTCACGCCGGTGCGCAGCGTCGGCGTGCAGGGCGATTACCGCACGTACGGTTCGCTCATCGCGCTGCGCGCGGTGACGACCGAAGACTTCATGACCGCGGACTGGGCCCGGCTGCCATATGACCTGATCGAGCGGGTCTCGGCCCGCATCGTCAACGAGGTGGCCGGCGTCAATCGGGTGGTCTACGACGTGAGCTCGAAGCCGCCCGCGACGATCGAGTGGGAGTGACCGGCTCTCGCGGCGACCCGGGCGAGCTTCGCGCGAGGATGGTGGGCACGCTGCGCGACCGAGGCATCTTCCACGACGTGGTGATCGAGCGCGCATTCGACCAAGTCCCGCGCGAGGCGTTCCTGCCCGGCGTCGCGATCGAGCAGGTCTACAGCGGCGACATGATCCCGACCAAGCACGATACGAGCGGAAGCCTTGTCAGCTCGTCGAGCGAGGTCGGTGTCATGGCTTCGATGATCGAGATGTGCGAGCTCGCACCCGGTCATCGCGTACTTGAGATCGGGGCGGGCACCGGATACAACGCGGCCATCCTCGCGACGGTCGTCGGCGAACGAGGCGAGGTCACCACCGTGGACATCGACGCGGCGTGCGTCCAGGAAGCGCGCGATCATCTCGCGACGGCGGGGTTCGGTCGGGTCAGCGTCGTCGACGCCGATGGCTGGTACGGGCACGCGAAGCGCGCGCCGTACGACCGGATCGAGGTCACGGCGAGCAGCAGTGAGATCTCGCCCGATTGGGTCAAACAGCTGGCCGACGACGGACGCCTGGTTCTCCCTTTGCGGCTGCCAGCCGGCGCGCAGGTACTCGTGTCGTTCAAAAAGGACGGCAGGAATCTCGTCAGCACTGCTGTTCGCCCGGGAGCGTTCATCCCGCTGCGCGGGCCGGCGGTGCGAAGCGAAGACCTGACTGAGGTGGCCGGATTCGACGTGGCGCCATCTTCGCTCAGTGATTCGGCGCGGTCGGTCCTCGAGGCGCTTCTGTCGGGACGGCCGCGCACGATCGAGCTCAGCGGCCCGGTGCGACCCGACGCCTTCGCGCTCATCGCCATGGCGATGCCGTCCGCGATCGGCGTGCGCCGACAGGGGAAGGACGGCGCGGCGATCGGAGTCTTCGTCGAGGATCCGGCGGGACTGGCGCTGCTCGAGCTTGCCGGAAGCGCGTTCGCAGGCCCGCTGACCCATCTGGTCGGCTATGGCTCATCGCTTGCGATGGACGCGCTTCGCGTACAGCTCGACGCGGTCCGAAAGTCGAGCGTCCGGGACTTTCACATCGTCGCGCGCCGCCGGCGTCCACCCACCGATCATCTGGGGTTCCGGCTCGAATTCATCCGCGAAGGGACTTCGTGAGGGACATGCTCCGCGGAGAGCGCGTCTACCAAAAGATCTGGGAGAACCGCAAGCAGCGGAGCCCTGGTCGATCGCCTGGTGCGCCCGGCCTGAACTGCCTCGTTCTTGGTGGAGGCGGGCGCGAGTACGCGATCGCGTGGCGCCTCGCGCGATGCGACAGCGTCGCGACGATCGACGTCACGCCTGGCAACGGGGGCCTCGTTCTGTTCACGCGGCTTCTCGACTTCCGGCCGGACGATGTCGGACGGATAGAGGAGCACGTGACTGCGTCGCACATCGACCTCGCGATCGTCGGACCGGACGAGCTCATCGCGAAGGGGATGGGGGACGTCCTGCGGCGGTCGGGGATCGCCGTTGTTGGCGCATCGCGCGAGGCCTCGCGCGTCGAATGGTCGAAGAAGTTCGCGAAGGAGCTCATGGACGAAGCGGGTGTCCCGACCGCGCGATGGGAAGCTTTCGCCGACGCGGCCAACGCCGCCCAGGCCCTCGATCGCTGGGGTGCGCCGGTCATCGTCAAAGCGGATGGCCTTGCCGCGGGCAAAGGCGTGACCCTGGCGCGAACGCTCGACGAGGCCCGCGAGGCGCTCGCGACTCCGCCCGCGAACAGCGGCGTGGTGATCCTCGAGGAACCGCTCGAAGGCGAAGAGGCGTCGCTCCAGGCGCTCGTCGACGGTGAAACCGTGGTCGCGTTGCCGCCGGCGCGCGACTTCAAGCGCGCTCACGACGGGGACGCTGGCCCGAACACGGGCGGCATGGGCGCGTTCTCGCCGACGGCGATCTTGCCGGACGACGGAGCGCAGGACATCGCGAACGAGCTCATCGCGCCGATCGCGAAGGCGCTCCTCCGGCGCGGTGTCCCGTACCGCGGCGTCCTCTACGCGGGTCTCATGCGTACGCGCGATGGCTGGCGCGTTCTCGAGTACAACGCGCGCTTCGGAGATCCTGAGGCGGAGGTCTCGCTGCCGCGGGTCGGGGGCGACTTCGCGAGGCTGATGCAGGCGCTCGGCGAGGGCAAGCTCGCGTCGTACGTCGCCACGAACCCGATGCGCTTTAGCCAGCGCGCGTTCGTCGACGTCGTCCTCTGCGCGGAGAACTACCCCGGACCGCCGAAGACCGGCATGCGCATCGACGGACTGGATCGCTTGCCCGACGGCGTATACGCCTTCCACGGCGCGACGCGTCGCGATGCCGCGGGCAACGTCCTCGTGAGTGGCGGACGGGTCATTCACATCGTCGCGAGCGGCGAAACGGTTGCGCAGGCGCGCGATCTCGCGTACGCGGGCGCCGAGCGCGTGAGCTTCGAGGGCAAGTTCTATCGTTCGGACATCGCGCGGCAGGAGGTGGCGGTCGCTTGAGCACGCGCGTCGCGATCGTCATGGGCTCTTCGTCGGATCAGGCCACGATGCGACTCGCCGCCGAGGCTCTCGAAGGCCTCGGGATCGGATGCGAAACGCGCGTGCTCTCGGCGCATCGCACCCCCGAGGCGCTGCGCGAGTGGGTCGAGTCCCTCGAAGCCAAGGGCGTGCGCGTGATCATCGCCGGCGCGGGCGGCGCCGCGCACCTTGCCGGCGCGGTCGCCGCGCTCACGACGCTGCCCGTGATCGGCGTGCCACTGATCGCGCCGAACGCGATCGCCGGCGGCCTCGACGCGCTGCTTTCGACGGTGCAAATGCCACGCGGCGTCCCTGTCGCGACGGTCGCCGTCGGCGAAGCCGGCGCCGCCAATGCCGGAATTCTCGCCGCTCAGATCCTTGCGACCAGCGACGCCGATCTAGCCGGAAGAGTTCGAATGATGCGCGAAGGAATGGCCTCGAAGGTGTTGGCTGGATGAGCATCGTCGGCTCGCGCGCCGCGGGTCCTGTCCCGGGTTCGGGGTTGCGCCCTCGCCGCACCCTTTCCCGCGCCACGCATTCAACGGCGCGTGCGTCACGGGCGCGGGTCCTGGGCACCCGCGGCTCGTACGCAACCCGCTCACCCGTGCCACCCGCGGCGCGCAGGCCCTACCGGACCCCGTCCGCATGACCATCACGAACCGCTTTGACGCGATCTCGCCGATCGACTCGCGGTTCTATGGCGGCGACCAGTCGCTGTACAAGGCGCTGCACCCGTATCTCTCGGCCGCCGCGGCGATCAAGTACCAGGCTCGCGTCGAGGGCGCGCTCGCGCTAGCGCTCTCCGACGTCGGGCTCTGCGATCGGCAGGTTGCCAACACGATCGCGAGCGCTGCCGATCGCATCACCGCCCAAGAGGTCGCGGAAGAGGAGACGCGAACGCGCCACGACGTGCGAGCGCTCGTGAACGTCATCCGCGCGCAGGTCCCGGATGAGGCGAAGCGCTTCGTGCATCTCGGAGCGACGAGCTACGACATCGTCGACACGGCCAACGCGCTTCGCTACCGCGAGTGCATCGAGCGGGTCGTCGTGCCGACGGTCGCGGTGCTCATCGCGAAGTGCATCAGCATCACCGAAGCCGAGGCCGAGACGGCGCAGATCGGGCGCACCCACGGCCGTCACGCCGAGCCGGTGACGTTCGGCTTCACGATGGCCGAGTACGTCTCACGCCTCGGCGATCGGCTCGAGCAGCTTCGCCTCGCGGCGCGGCGCCTGCCCGGGAAGCTCTCCGGTGCGGTCGGTGCGTACAACGCGCAGACCCTTCTCGCCGAGGACCCGCGCGCGCTCGAGCGGCGCTTCCTTGCATCGCTCTCGCTGCACGCGGCACCGGTGAGCACCCAGATCGTGCCGCCGGAAGGGTGGACCGACCTCGCGCATGCCTGCATCACCGCGCTCGGGGTCATGGCGAATCTCGCCGACGACATGCGGCAGCTGCAGCGAAGCGAGATCGGCGAGGTCGCGGAATCGTTCGCCGCCGAGCAGGTCGGCAGCTCGACGATGCCGCACAAGCGCAATCCGGTGAGCTTCGAGAACGTGAAGTCGATCTGGAAGGTAATCGCGCCTCGCGTCCTCACCACCTACATGGATCAGATCAGCGAGCACCAGCGGGACCTCACCAACTCCGCGTCGCAGCGCTTCCTCGGTGAGATCCTCGCGGCGACCGCGTATGCCGCGGGCCGCCTCGCGTCATCGCTCGACGGGATGCGCGTGGACCGTGACCGCCTCAAGGCCAACCTCGCGATGTCGCGCGGGACGATCGCGGCCGAGCCGCTCTACGTCCTCCTCGCCAAGTACGGCCATCCCGACGCGCACGAAGCGGTCCGCCGGCTCACGCTCGAAGCGGAGCGCGGGAACCGCTCGCTCCTCGAGGTCGCCACGCTCGACGCCGACCTGCGCGAATACCTGAAGAAGCTTTCGCCGGACGAGCGGCGCGTGCTCGAGCGCCCCGAGGAGTACCGCGGTCTCGCGACGCAGGTCGCCAAGGACGTCGCCGCGAACTGGCGCGAGCGTCTCAAAGCGATCCTTCCTGAGTGAGCGTCCTCCTCGAATCGCGGATCCAGGGGGCGCCACTCTTCCGGCGGGGAAAGGTGCGGGACGTCTACGAGGCCGGCGCCGATAAGCTCGTGATCGTCGCGAGCGATCGCCTGTCGGCGTTCGACGTCGTGCTGCCGACGCCGATCCCGGACAAAGGCAAAGTGCTGACGCAGATCTCGAACTTCTGGTTCCGCAAGACCGAGAAGATCGTCCCCAACCACCTCATCGCCACGGACCTGAGGCGCTTCCCGCGAGCCTTTCGCGACGCGCGCTCGCTGGCCGGGCGTGCGGTGCTCGTCGAGCACTGCGAGCGGATCGACATCGAGTGCGTCGCGCGCGGCTACATCTCGGGGTCGGCGTGGACCGAATACAAGGCGCTCGGGACGGTCGCCGGTGAGGCGCTTCCCAGGGCGCTCATCGAATCGGAGCAGCTGACAGAACCGATCTTCACCCCCGCGACGAAGGCCGAGAGCGGTCACGACCAGAACATCTCGAAGGCCCAGCTCGCCGGGATGATCGGCACCGACCTCGCCCGCGAGCTCGAGCGGCTCACGCTCGAGCTCTACCGCTTCGCCCACGACTACGCCGCATCGAAGGGGCTGATCCTCGCCGACACGAAGTTCGAATTCGGCTACCACGACGGCAGGATCACGCTCATCGACGAGATCCTCACCCCCGATTCGTCGCGGTACTGGGATGCCGAGGCGTACAAGCCCGGCATATCGCCGCCGTCCTTCGACAAGCAGTACGTGCGCGATTTCCTCATGGCGAGCGGCTGGAACAAAGAGCCGCCCGCGCCGGCGCTGCCGCCGGATGTCGTAAAGGGAACGACGGACCGCTATCGCGAGTGCTACCGGCGCGTCGTCGGAAAGAAGCTCGCGTGAGGTTCGTCGCCCGCGTGCTGGTGCGGCCGAAGACCGACGTCCGCGATCCGCAGGGGGAGGCCGTGCTCGCGGCGCTGCGTTCGCTCGGCCACGACGTCTCTGGCGTGCGCACCGGCAAGGAGATCGTCCTGACGTTCTCCGCGCCTGACGAGCGCGCGGCGCGGATGGCTGCCGAGCGCATGGGCGATCAGCTGCTCGCGAACCCCGTGATCGAGAACTACGAAGTGACGCTCGAGCGGGAGATCGTCAAGGCCCGTTGAGGCCCATCTCGGCAAGCTCGCGATCGCTGAAGACGGTCGGGCATACCGGATCGCTGCCCGCGGCGACCTGACAGGTCATCGGCGAGTACATCATCCCGACGCTCGAGAAGCTCGGCGGCGTGTCCGACCAGTGCCCGTCCTGCGTGCCAGACCCGAAGCAGCACCAGATGTGGCCGAGCTCGTGGAGCGTGGTCGCCATGAGCTCGGGGAGCGTGAGACGCCGCGAGCCCTCGACACTGTGGACCGTGATCGTCTGCGAGACCACGCGCCCGCCGAGCTTGTGCTGCATCAGCGCGGACGTGCCGGAGGTGCCATCGAGCTTGACGTCGATGTCGGCATCGGTGCGCAGGGCGAGCTTCCCGCGGCCGCGCGTCGCGACCGACCACGCAGTGGGCAGCGCCCCCGCGATCGAGTCGCGCAGCTCCGGAAGGCGCGCGCGCTCCTGTGCGTCGCCGCCGTCGCCGACGAACAGATGCACCGAGAGGAAGGTTGCCGAGATCAGCGGCGCGATCGTCGGCATCCCTCGGAGCGAGGCAAGGCCTCCGCACCCCGAAGCTGCCACCACGATCAGCACCAGCGCGATCGTTCGGAGCAGGGCCACGAGGGCACGGTACGTTCCCGTCGCGCGTCTCATGCATCAAACTGGTCTGTGGTGAGCGCGCAATGACGAAAGTGGCGATCCTCCGGTATCCGGGTACGTGGAGCGAGCGCGATTTCGCGCATGCCCTCTCGCTCGTCGACGGCGTCGAGACCGAGATCCTCTGGCACGAAGACGCGCGCCTTGCGGGGTTCGACGCCGCCATCGTGCCCGGCGGCTTCAGCTACGGGGACTACCTGCGCGCGGGCGCGATCGCGAAGCTCTCGCCCGCGACCGCCGAGCTGCGCCGCTTCGCGGTCGACGGCGGCGTCGTGCTTGGAAGCTGCAACGGCTTCCAGATCCTCTGCGAGGCGGGACTTCTGCCCGGGGCGCTCATCCGCAACAGCGACCTTGCGTACCGCTGCGACTGGGTGCACGTGCGCGTCGAGAGCGAGCGCACACCATTCACCGATGATCTGGGCGATGCCGTATTGAAGATGCCCATCGGCAACGGTGAGGGTTGCTGGGTCTCCGACCCGGACACGCTCGCGCGCGTCGAAGAGCGCGGACAGGTCGTGTTCCGCTACGTCGATGAGACCGGCACGCGCACACCTTCGGCGAACCCCAACGGATCCCTCAATGACATCGCCGGCGTGCGCAACGAAGAAGGCAATGTTCTCGGCCTCATGCCGCACCCCGAGCGGTGTTCGGAAACGCTGCTCGGGGGTACGGATGGGTATCGGATGCTCGCCAGGCTGGCAAGCGTGCGCCACGGCACGGCGCCTGCCGTATATAGACATAGATAGGTATGGACCTCTTCGAGAAACAGGCGCAGCTCCAGGGCCTTTTCCAGACCTCGCCGGTCGACGCCGCGTACCTTGCAGGCTCGACCACCGGGCGCAAGATCGCTGGCACCTACAACGATCTCGACATCGCGCTGCTTCTGCTGAAGGCGGTCAAGGCGAACGAGTTCTTCGACTACCAGGTCTATTTCGTCAGCGAGCTTTCGAAGGCGCTCGACACCGCTGAGCTCGACGTCGTGATCCTCAACCAGGCCTCGCTGCTGCAGAAGTGGCAGGTGATCCGAACCTGGAGCCTCCTCTACCAGCGCGACCAGAAGCGCCGCGTCGAATACGAGGCCCGCGCGGCCATGGAGTACCTCGAGTTCAAGAAGTACGACGAGGTCCAATCCAAAGCGCTCGCCGAGCGCACCCGGGGGGACCGCTTCGCGATCGACGGCGAATACGTGCGCAGGCGCCTGGCGCGGCTGCGCGAGTACACGACGCTGCTCTCCGACCTGCGACCGATCGAGCACACCAAGTTCAAAGCCGATCCGAAGCTCTACGGGCTCGCCCAGTGGTACCTGCAGCAAGCGGTGGAGCTGCTCTTCGGCACGGCGGCGTACCTGGTGATGGCCCTCGCCCTCCCCAAGCCAGAGGCGTACCACGACATCCTCGACGCCCTCGCGGGCCACGGAGTGATCGAGCGGGCGCTCGCGTATCGCCTCGAGCATCTGGCCAACCTGCGCAACCTCCTCGCCTACGATCGCGAGCAGACCGACATCGACGACGTGTATGGGCAGATCCAGACGCGGGTAGCCGACCTCGGAGCGTTCGCCGACCAGGTGCTGCGCTTCATCGGAAACAGCGACCTGTCCTAGCTCGCTCTTAGTCCGCTACTCTTGAGGGCGATGACGCTCCGCGGAGCACTCTTCCGGTCGTGAGCGTGTCCCCGACGATGACGGGGACAGAAACGGCGCAGCCTAACCAGATTCCCAGCGACGTCGGCCTCACCGCGGACGAGGCTGCCCGGGTGCGCGAGCTCCTCGACCGTGAGCCCAACGAGCTCGAGTGGGCGATGTTCGGCGCGATGTGGAGCGAGCACTGCGCGTACAAGCATTCGAAGAAGCTGTTGCGCACCCTTCCGACGAAGGGGCCGCGCGTGGCGGTGGGTCCGGGCGAGAACGCCGGCGCCGTGGATCTCGGCGGCGGGTTGCTCTGCGTATTCAAGGTCGAGAGCCACAACCACCCGTCGGCTGTTGAGCCCTACCAGGGTGCCGCGACCGGGGTGGGCGGGATCCTCCGCGACGTCTTCGCCATGGGCGCGCGCCCCACGGCCGTGCTCAACGCGCTCTTCTTCGGGCCGCCCGACGATCCCGCGGTACGCCGGACCATCACCGGCGTCACCGGCGGGATCTCGTTCTACGGCAACTGCGTCGGCATCCCCGACGTCGCCGGCCACGTCAGCTTCGAGCCGTGCTTTGCGGACAACCCGCTCGTGAACGCGATGTGCGTCGGCATCGCTCGCGCGGAAGACCTGCGGACCGCGAACAAGGCGCGTCCGGGGAGCGCGGTGTATCTCGTCGGCAGCGACACGGGCCGCGACGGCATCGCCGGCGCATCGCTCCTCGCGAGCTTCGAGCTGGGCAGCGGATCGGACGCGAAGCGGCCGTCGGTCCAGGTCGGCAACCCGTTCCTTGAGAAGCTCTTGCTCGAGGCGACGCTCGAGCTCGTCGCCGCCGACGCCGTCGAGGCGGTGCAGGATCTCGGCGCGGCGGGTCTCACCTGCGCGTCGAGCGAGGTGGCCGCGAAGAGCGGCGTCGGCATGAGCATCGACGTCGGGGCCGTGCCGCGCCGCGCGACGGGCATGACCGCGCACGAGGTCATGCTCAGCGAGTCGCAGGAGCGGATGCTCGTCGTCGCGCGTCCCGGCTGCGAAGCTGACATCGAGCGGATCCTCGCCCGCTGGGAGCTCCACGGCGCGCGCATCGGTGAAATCACCGCCGATCCGCTTCTCGAGATCTTCGACGGTGACGCGCTCGTGGCCTCGCTGCCGCCGCGTGCGCTCGCTGACGACGCGCCCGAATACGACATCACCGATCTTGCGAGCGCGCATGCGAGCGGCGTCGAGGGCGGGGAGTCCGGCGGCGCAACGGGACTCACGCCGGGACAAGCGGACTTGCCGTCGGCGAATGGAGGCGGGAAGGGACCCGTGAGCACGACGGGCTCCCCGTCCGGGACGACGCGTCAACCGAGTCCGCCTGCGAGGCCTCGCAAGACGAACAAGATCGGCTTGGAGCTTCTCGAGCTCATGGGGAGCCCGGCGGTCGCGAGCCGACGAGCGATCTATAGGACATACGACTCGATGGTCGGAACGGACACCGTCGTCGGGCCGGGCGCCGATGCCGCGATCATGCGCATCAAAGGACGTTCCGACGGCATCGCGGTCGCGATCGACGCGCAGCCGCGCGTCGCGGCGATCGATCCTTTCATCGGCGCCGCCTGTGCGGTCGCCGAAGCCACCCGAAACCTCGTCTGCGTCGGCGCGACGCCGCTCGCGATCACCGACTGCGTCAACGTGGGCAACCCCGAGCGTCCCGCCGGCGCGTACGCGCTCGAACGCACGGTCGCGGGCATCCGCGCGGCGTCCGATGCCCTTGGCGTACCGGTCGTGTCAGGCAACGTCTCGCTCTACAACGCGACGCACGGGGCCGACATCTGGCCGACCGCGGTCGTCGGCGCGGTCGGGCAGCTCGCGGACGTCCGCGACTTCATCCGGCCCACGAGCGGGCGTGAGGGCGATCTCGTGCTTCTCGCCGGCACGCTCCAGGCGTCGCTCGGGGTATCCGCGTATGGCGCGCTGGGCGGCGTCCATCGCGGACCGGTGGAGATCGATCTCGACGTCGAGGCGCGCCTCCAACGGTTCGTCCTCGCCGCCCACAGCGCGGGCGCGGTCCGCGCCGCGCACGATCGCGCGGAGGGCGGCCTCGCCGTCGCGCTTGCTGAGATCGCGATCCGAGACGGGATCGGCATGCGCGTGAGCCTCCCGCTCGTTCCCGGAAGCCATACCCGCGAGACGCTGTTCGGCGAAGGACCATCGGCGATCCTGCTCGTCATCGATCCCGGTCGCGCGGAGGACGTCGTCGCGCTCGCGCGAGAGCACGGCGTCGCTCTCTGGACGCTCGGCAGTGTCGGAGGCGACCTCCTGGAGATCGCGCCGGTGATCGGGATGCCGGTCGCGTCGCTCGCCGATGCACACGCGAACGGGCTCTCGCGTGCGCTCGATAGCCGCCTCGCGAGAGAGGCGCATTAGATGTGCGGCATCGTTGGCGTCTGGAACCCCGCGGACGCCGACCCGACCGAAGCCGCGCGGCTCGCGTTCTTCTCCCTCTACGCGCTCCAGCACCGTGGCCAGGAGTCGGCCGGCATCGCTGCGACCGACGGGAGGGACCTTCGGACGGTCCGCCGGATGGGCCTCGTCGGCCAGGTGTTCAGCGAGCCGGATCTCGGTGTCCTCGGTGGCCGCGCCACGGTCGGCCATACCCGCTACTCGACGACCGGCAGCTCGCGCATCGAGAACGCGCAGCCGCTGGTGGTCGCGGGCGACCGGCTCGGCGAGCTCGCGATCGCGCACAACGGCAACTGCATCAACGCGCGCGACCTCCGCGATCAGCTCTCGAGCGAGGGCGTGCGGTTCGCGACCTCGAGCGACACCGAGGTCGTGGCGCAAATGATCGCCAACGAGAACGGCGCGACCTGGGACGAGCGGCTGGTGCGTGCTCTGCCAAAGCTGCGCGGCGCGTGGTCGCTCGTGATCCTGACCCCGTCGGCGCTGTATGCCATCCGGGATCCGCTCGGCGTGCGGCCGCTCTGCCTCGGGCGCAAAGGCGACGCGTGGCTCGTCGCGAGCGAAACGTGCGCGCTGGAGACGGTCGGCGCGGCCTTCGTTCGCGACGTCGCACCCGGTGAGGTGCTCCGCATCGACGATCGGGGTCCGACGCCGATCGCCGACTTCGCGGCCGATCGCCGCGGTCTTTGCGTGTTCGAGCACGTGTACCTCGCGTCGGTCGCGAGCGACCTCGGCGGCGTCTCGGTGTACGCGACGCGCGAACGGATGGGGGAGACGCTCGCCGAGGAGCATCCCGCCACGGCCGACGTCGTCATCCCCGTCCCCGACAGCGCCATCCCCGCGGCCGTCGGCTACGCGCGGCGCAGCGGTATCCCGTTCCGCGAAGGGCTCATCAAGAACCGCTACATCGGCCGAACGTTCATCCAGCCATCGCCCGAGCTCCGGCGTCAAGGTGTCGCGCTCAAGTACAACGCTCTGCGCGATGTGCTCGACGGGAGGCGCGTCGTCGTCGTCGACGACTCCATCGTGCGCGGCTCCACCAGCACTCCGATCGTCGAGCTCCTCCGAAGTCACGGCGCACGCGAGGTGCACATGCGGATCTGCTCGCCGCCGCTCCGCCATCAGTGCTTCTTCGGCGTCGACATGGCGAGGAGAGACGAGCTCATCGCGTCTCGCCTTGACGTCGAGGAGATCCGCCGGCACATCGGCGCCGACACCCTCGGCTACCTGTCGCTCGACGGCATGATCCGCGCGACGGGCGGGACCGAGGCCGAGCTCTGCACGGCGTGCTTCACCGGCGACTATCTCGTGCCCGTGCAGCTCGAGCTCGCAAAGGACTCGCTCGAGCAAGGAGTTCACGTGTGAGCCTCACCTATCGCGCCGCGGGCGTCGATATCTCCCGCGCCGAGGACGCGCTCGCCCGCGTGCGCGATCGCATCAAGAAGACCAAGCGGCCCGAGGTCATCGGCGAGATCGGCCAGTTCGGCGGGCTCTTCGCGTCGCCCGGCGCCGACCGCGTGCTCGTCGCGACGACGGACGGCGTCGGCACCAAGCTCGAGCTCGCGGGCCTTCTCGACCGCCACGAGGTCGTCGGCACGGACCTGGTCAACCACTGCGTGAACGACGCGCTCGCGATGGGCGCCGAGCCGCTTTTCTTTCTCGACTATTTCGCGACCTCGGAGATCGATCCGGGCGTATTCGCGCGCGTCGTCGGCGCGATGGCCGATGCCTGCGCCCGGAGCGGCGCGGCGCTGCTCGGGGGCGAGACCGCGGAGATGCCGGGAATGTACGCGCCAGGCACGTACGACCTTGCCGGCTTCCTCGTCGGCGCGGCCGGCCGCGACGAGCTGCTGGGTCCCGCCCGCGTTCGCGAAGGCGACGTCCTCGTCGGCCTGGCCTCCACGGGACTGCATACCAACGGGTATTCGCTCGCGCGGAAGATCCTGTCGCGCGCGGCCGGGAGCGAAGGCCGCTCGCTGAGCGATCTTCTCGCCGAGCAGCGGCGCGATCTCGACGATCGGACGATCGGAGACGCGCTTCTCGCGGCGCACCGCTCTTATCTGTCCGAGTTCCGTGCGTTGCGCGAAGCGGCCGGGATACACGCGATCGCCCATCTCACCGGTGGCGGTTGGGAAGGCAATCTTCCGCGAGCCCTCCCCGATGACCTGGGGGCCGAGGTCGACCGCGCGACATGGGGGGTCCCGCGGGTCTTCACGCTCCTCGCCGAGCTCGGCCGGGTCGCGGAGTCCGAGACCTACGACGTTTGGAACATGGGCGTTGGCATCGTCTTCGTACTCGCGCACGACGACATCGAGGCCGCGCTCGCAGCCGTTCCCGAAGCCGTCGAGCTCGGTCGCGTCGTTCGCCATACCGGTGGGCGGAGAGTGCGTTTCACATGACGCTTCCCGTCGCCGTCCTCGTTTCGGGTCGCGGATCAAATCTTCAATCGATCCTCGACGCCTGCGCGAGCGAGACCGTCGACGCGCGTGTCGTTCTCGTCCTGTCCAACCGCGAGGGTGCTCCGGCGCTCGGGCGTGCGGAGCGGGCCGGCGTACCCCACGCGATCTTCGCGATGCGAGATAAGAGCGAGCGCGCGGCGACGCACGCGGCGATGGCTCAGGCGATCGCGAACGCGGGCGCGCGGCTCGTGGTCCTCGCCGGATTCGACCACATCCTTGCGCCGTCGTTCTTCGTCGCGCTCCCCGGCGTTCCGGTGATCAACCTGCATCCCGCACTGCTCCCGCTTTTCGGCGGGCGCGGCATGCATGGCGATCGGGTGCACGAGGCGGTCCTGCGATCGGGCGCGACGGAATCAGGTTGCACCGTGCATCGCGTCCATCCTGAAACCGTGGACCTGGGCGAGGTCATCGTGCAACGCCGCGTCCCGATCCTGCCGGCCGACGACGCGGTCGCGCTTTCAGCCCGGGTTTTGGAGCAAGAGCACATCGCGATCGTCGAGGCGATCCGCCGTTTCACCCCTGTACCCAACTTGATCTAGTCAACTCGGCGGATGTCCACAGGCGCCCGGCGCGCGTATATCTCACCACGTCTGAGGACAGGATGGCTATTCAAAAGATCGCCGCTCTCGCTCTCGGCGCTGTCCTAATAAGCAGCGCCTGCGGCGCGACGGCATCCACCACGCGAACACCCGATCCGATCGCCGGCCACTACATCCTCCGTGGCGGCGGCGGCGCGCTCGACGCGGTGACCGCGCTGACGAGCGCATTTACCGCCGAGCATCCGGGAGTCGCCTTCGAGGGCCTCGAGGACGTCGGCTCCGACGCCGCGATCAAGCTCGCCGCGTCGGGCGAGGCCGACCTCGGCTTCATCAGCCGCGATCTCCGACCTGCTGAGGTGGGCATGGTGAACGCCGTTCCGATCGGTCGCTCGGGAACAGCGCTGGCCGTGAGCGCGACCAGCGCCGTGCGCGGTCTCACCAAGGATCAGGTCGTCGCCATCTACACCGGTGCGATCACCGACTGGTCGGACGTCGGCGGGGTCTCCGGGAAGATCCGACCCCTCGCCCGCGAACCAGGTTCCGCCGTCCGCTCGCAGTTCGAATCGTATTTCTTCAAAGGAATGAAGCCGACCTACGCGAGCGGCCTCGTTGTGGTCTACGACGCGAACGCGACCATCGACGCGATCCGATCGTTCAAGGACGCGATCGGGATGCTGAGCATGAGCGCGCAGGCGTATGACTCAAAGGAGATCCGGCTCATCGCGATCGACGGCGTTGCGGCGACACGAGGAAACGTCGCGAATGGAACGTACAAGCTGCTGCGTCCGCTGTACTTCGTCTACAACCCCGATCCCACAAAGGTGCGGCCGGGGATAAAAGCGTTCCTGGAGTGGGTGCAGAGCCCGGCCGGGCAGCAGGTGCTCGCCGGGCTCTA